>ENA-OPNH01000598-OPNH01000598.1-human-gut-metagenome-genome-assembly--contig:-NODE-598-length-28417-cov-2.457549_pt1 | contig 28417 bp, 30 predicted proteins | sample MGYA00241537_ERZ501771 | MGnify/ENA primary metagenome ERZ501771 (study PRJEB25962, sample SAMEA2042608) | human gut metagenome | biome: human gut; feature: human-associated habitat; material: faeces...
TCCAAAAATATTTAGCACGCTTGAATGTCAGTTTCTTTGGAATCAAATAAAATTAGAAAAGAATATTTTATTTGTGGTATATGAATCATTCAAAACTAAGTTTTTTGATAACTAACACCTCATGGAGCGTCGGTGAGGCTTTTCAGGATTCCAGTAATTTGTGTTCCGATTGTTTGGTTTTTGTGTGCTACTAATACGCGGGTATCTGACAGGTGTTTTCTACCTGTCGATACCCCTGCGTATTTGTTAAGCGAAAGCGGCACACAAAGGGCAACCAAGCCAAACACAAATTACGGAAACTGAAAAAACAGAGAACAAACCTAATCAAGGAGGAAAAAATATGTTGACATCATTAGCACTGATTTTTTTAGTCGGGCTTTGTATGGCGGCGATATGCCAGAAATTAAAACTTCCACGCATTATTGGAATGCTTGTAACAGGAATGGTGCTGGGACCATATGTGCTGGATTTTCTGGATTCATCTATTTTGTCAATTTCTGCAGAACTCCGCAAGATGGCATTGATTATCATTTTGCTTAAGGCAGGCTTATCGTTAAATTTAAATGACTTAAAAAAGGTGGGAAGACCGGCGATTTTACTGGCTTTTGTGCCGGCATCATTTGAGATTGTTGGATATGTACTGTTTGCACCTATCTTTTTGGAAATTTCACGGATTGATGCTGCGGTAATGGGGACGGTGCTTGCTGCGGTTTCACCGGCGGTTGTTGTACCCCGCATGGTGCAGTTGATGGAAGAAAAGTATGGAACAAAACAGTCTATTCCGCAGATGATTATGGCGGGGGCATCGTGTGATGATATTTTTGTCATTGTTTTGTTTACAACCTTTTTGGGAATGGCGCAGGGGGTAAAAGTAAGTTTGTTAAGGTTTGTAAATGTACCGGTTTCGATTTTTCTTGGAATCCTTTTGGGAGCGGTAATTGGCTATGTTTTGTATCGTTTTTTTGAAACGGCATACAAACATCAAAATTACGTGAGAAATAGTACAAAAGTTATTCTCGTACTTGGTGTATCGTTTCTTCTGACAGCAGTGGAGGGATGGCTTGATGGAAAAGTTGCTGTGTCAGGACTTTTAGCAGTTGTCAGTATGGCGTGTGTGCTTAAGGCAAAATGTATTCCTGCGGTATCTAAGCGGCTGTCGGAGAAATTTGGAAAACTGTGGATTGCGGCAGAAGTTATTTTATTTGTGTTAGTTGGAGCAGCGGTCGATTTACGCTACACGGCGGCTGCCGGTGGATTTGCTGTGCTGGGAATTTTCCTTTCACTGATATTTCGTATGGCAGGTGTGTTTGTTTGCGTTTTGGGTACCGGGCTGTCATGGAAAGAAAGACTGTTTTGTGCCATTTCATATTTGCCAAAAGCGACGGTTCAGGCGGCGATTGGTTCGGTGCCGCTTACTGCAGGATTAGGCTGTGGAAAGATGATTTTATCGGTGGCGGTTTTGGCGATTTTAATAACCGCACCGCTTGGCGCACTGGGGATGGATTTGACGTATAAAAAATTGTTAGCACGGGAGGAAAATAACTGAAAACGTCTTGAAAATGTCAACTTTGTGTGCTTAAATGAATAAGAGAATATGAGAAAAGAAGGGAACAACATGAAGAGTGTTTATTTCGTGCGCCATGGACAGACCGTATGGAATGTAGAAAATAAAATTTGCGGCGCAACAGATATAGAACTTACTGCTCTTGGACATGAGCAGGCGATTGAGACAGGAAAGAAGATTTTAGAGAAAAAGATAGAGGCGGATGTGATTTTATATTCTCCGCTGGTGCGGGCGAAAGATACCGCATTACATATTTCAGAAATAACCGGGATTCCGGCAAAAGAGGAAATGCGCTTAAAGGAGCAGAATTTCGGAAAGTACGAATCGACAGCAAGAGATGGTGCCAAGTTTCGTGAGGCAAAAAAGCAGTTTGTCGAACGATATGAAGGCGGTGAGTCGATGCTTCAGCTGGCGCAGCGTGTGTACAACCTGCTAGATGAGGTAAAAGCGTCCGGCAAGACTTGTATTTTAGTGGCGCACAACGGAATTGCAAGAGTGGTGCAGTCCTATTTCTATGAAATGACAAATGAAGAATATGCGGCATTTGGTGTGGATAACTGTGCGATTTTGCAGTACGAATTTCCGGGTGAGGAAAATGGGGGCGCTAAGGCATGAGTGCAGGAAAAAAAGCCGGCATGGATATGACGCAGGGAACTATCTGGAATAAAATTTTATTGTTTGCGCTTCCGTTAGCAGCGAGCAGTATGTTGCAGCAGTTATTTAACTCGGTGGATACAGCCGTTGTCGGTCGGTTTGCGAGCAGTGAAGCGCTGGCGGCAGTGGGAAGCAACGGTTCATTGATTTCTTTGATGATAAATTTATTTATTGGAATTTCTTTGGGAGCCAATGTTGTCATTGCAAAATATATCGGTCAGAAGTCGGAGGAAAATGTACAGGCGGCTGTTCATACAGCAATTGTCGTGGCACTTATCAGCGGTGTTTTTGTTATGATATTCGGACAACTAATTGCAAAGCCTGTACTTACGCTGATGGGAACACCGGACGATGTGATTGATTTGGCGGTACAGTATTTGCGGATTTACTTACTGGGAATGCCATTTATCATGCTTTACGATTTTGGTTCATCGATTCTGCGAAGTATTGGTGACAGTAAGAGACCGCTGTACAGTTTGATTGCGGCAGGAATTATTAATACCGGATTGAATTTGCTGCTTGTGATTGTGTTTCAGATGAGCGTTGCCGGGGTTGCAATTGCAACCGTGATATCCAATCTGACGAGTGCCAGCATAGTAATGTACATTTTGATGCATGAAACATCGGTTATCCGCATTGATAGAAAACAGTTAAAAATTGTACCAAAAGAATTGAAAAAAATATTAGTTATCGGGATTCCGGCAGGGCTTCAGGGAATGATGTTTTCCATTGCCAATGTGTGTATCCAGAGTGCAATTAACAGTTTTGGGGCGGATGCCATTGCAGGTTCTGCGGCGGCATTGAATTATGAATTTTTTGCTTACTTTGTTGTCAATGCATTTGCACAGGCAACTGTGACCTTTACAAGCCAGAACTTTGGTGCCGGTGAGCCGAAACGGTGTCGAAAAATTTTCCATACGGCGATGGTATTATCCCTTGTGTGTTGTGGTCTGCTGTCACTGGTGTTTGTTGTGTGGCGAAACTTTTTTCTGCAGATTTATACAACAGACCCGGCAGTTCTGTTGTATGCCAAACAGCGAATTGTCATTGCGACAACGTTAGAGTGCTTGACATCCGTGTATGAAATCAGTGCGGGAGCAATGAGAGGTCTTGGACGTTCTTTGACGCCTGCGTTAATTACATTTTTAGGTTCCTGCGTGCTGCGGCTGATTTGGATTGCGACAGCGTGTAAGATGGTTCATGAATTTTGGGTTCTGCTTATTATTTACCCGATTTCGTGGGTTGTTACAGGATTGATTATGATGATTGCATACGAAATTGTGAAAAAACGCGTACTTGGAAGGAGCCTGGCGTAAAATCATGTGGCTGTTATTTGCTTTTTTATCTGCTCTCTTTGCAGGGCTTACAGCAATTCTTGCAAAGTGCGGAATTGAAAATATGGATTCGAATGTGGCAACTGCCATCCGAACGATTGTGGTATTGATATTTTCATGGGTATTGGTTTTTGGCATGGGAGTGCAGGATGGAATTTTTTATTTATCCGGAAAAACCATTACATTTCTTGTGTTATCCGGCGTAGTAACCGGAGCATCGTGGCTCTGCTATTTTCATGCGTTGCAGATTGGAGATGTGAACCGGGTTACACCGATTGATAAATCCAGTACCATTTTGACGATGATTCTTGCGTTCTTATTTTTTGGGGAGACGGTTGGAGCGGTTCAAATTTGTGCAATGGTTTTGATGGGAGCCGGAACGTATCTGATGATTCAAAAGAAAGAAGCAGAAACGGGCAAGAAAACAAAAAAGACATGGCTTTTATATGCCCTGCTGTCGGCAGTGTTTGCCAGTCTGACTTCGATTTTGGCAAAGGTTGGCATGCAGGATGTCGATTCAAATTTGGGAACGGCTATCCGCACCGCTGTTGTTCTTGTAATGGCGTGGGTTGTTGTGTTTGCAACCGGAAAACAGAAAACAATTCATGGAATTGGCAAAAAAAATGGGGTATTTCTTGTGCTGTCCGGTGTGGCAACCGGAGCGTCGTGGCTCTGTTATTTCCGTGCGCTGCAAACAGGACCGGCAAGTGTCGTTGTGCCGATTGATAAATTAAGTATTCTGGTTACGATTTTCTTCTCGTATTTTGTGTTTGGCGAGAAACTTACCAAAAAATCAGGAGCGGGGCTGGTGCTTTTGGTGGCAGGAACGTTATTGCTTTTGAAGAAGTAGGGTGAATCTGTCAAAAATCAATTTATTTAAAAATAAAATAATTGACAATTTTATAATAAAAAGGTAAAATGAATTTAATATTTGGTAAAGCATAAAAGGAGGAGAAAGCGATTAAGGTTTGGGGAGATTCAAAGGACAGGAAAACCGCATTGATGGATGATTCCATGCAGCGGGTTACTTATGGGGAACTAAAGCAAAAAATAATCGACGTGGGAAGACATTTAAGCGTTAGACAACTGGTCGTGATAGAGATGGGAAATAACATGGATTCTGTTATCTTTTATCTTGGATGTTTGTTTCGAGGAACTGTAGCTATTCTTGTACATGAGAATCTTTCAGAGTTTGAATTATCCGAGTATATTGAAAAATTTGAGCCGGAGTATTTGTTTTTGTCAACGGATTACAAATGACTGGAAAGAGGAGGTGGAAGCATTTTTTAACTGTAAAGTTGCCAGCCAATATGGGTGTTATGAAGTAAACTCGATTGCTTATGAATGTCCTTTTCATAAGCTGCATGTGATGACAGAAAATGTTTATGTAGAAATTGTGGAGGATAATCAAATCTGTATTACATCAAAGCATAACCGGGTGATGCCATTTGTGCGATACAAAGTTGGAGATAGAGGACGTCTTTGCACAGATAAGAATTGTTCTTGCGGAAGTCAGGAACCGATTTTGGAATTGGAGATGGCAAGAGATAATGACCTAATACAAAAGGCAGATGGAAGTGTGGCACATTATGATTGTCTTTTTGGAGTAATTGAGCGAATCAATTTGATGCCCGAAATGGCGATATTACAATTTCAAATTATTCAGACAGATTATGAAAAATTTGATGTTTATATGGTGGTAGACGACGAGGAAGATATTCCTGAGGTTCAGATGTTATTTAAGAAACTGTGTGATAAAGATCAGATAAGGGGAGAGTTTACTTTTTCCTTTGTTGATTATTTGTATCCAAGCGAAAAAACCGGGAAATTAGCTTGGTTTTGCGAAGGAGGATTACAATTGAGATGAGAAAACTTATGGAGGTAAAATCTAAAAACTGCAACTTTTTTGTATTCTAAATCGTTAGATAAGTAAAGAGTGTAAATTACACAAAAAAAGGAGGTATTCTTATGAAGAAAGTATTGTTGTTTAGTGCAGCATTGTTTGTTATTGCATTAGGCATGGGGGTCTCAGCATCTGCTGAGACAAAGAAAATTGGGAACTTTAAATATGAATATGACAGTGCTCCAAATGGAAACGATGTATGGATTACCAAAATTACGCCGGTTACGGGCAGTGATATATCCACACTCAAGATTCCGTCCAAAATCGATGGAAATAAAGTGATAAAATTGGGAGCAAAAGACGATACAGATGACTATTTTAATGATAATATTTTCGGTATGTATATTTTAGAAGAAGATTCTAGTCTCGTACCGGAACAAATTGTTTCAGATGTTGCTAAAATAAAGAAAATAATTCTTCCGTCAGGATTAAAGGAACTGACGCCAGAGTGCTTTCATGATATTCAAAAGGGAAAGACGATTTCTGTTCCTAAAACCTTAAAAAAGAATATAAGAGCACTTTGCAATTTGCAATGGAAAAAGGTTACAATCAATAAAGGTAATAAAAAATATAAAGTGAAAAGCGGATGCCTTATATCAAAAAGTGGAAAGACATTTTACGGTTATTTGGAGACGAAAAGTAGTGTAAAAATTCCAAATAAGGTAAAGACGATAGCAGAAAGAGCACTGTATGGTAATAAAAGCCTTAAGGAGATATATATTCCAAAAACAGTTACGAAAATCAAAGGGGAGGCATTTAGTTACATGAGAAAAATACAGATAAAAATTGCCTCTAAAAACAAATACTACTTTGTTTCCAAAGGTTGTGTGGTTAGCCGACGTACTGGACGTCTTGTTGTGGCAGTTATAAAAAAAAGAATAATAACAATTCCAGAAAAGGTAACCGTGCTGCAAGAAGGTACTTCTTTTGCGGGAGGAGAATGTGACAAAATAATATTTCCAAAGACATTAAAGAAGGTTTATTCTTACTGGAATACTTCGCTGAACAGTGCTAGTGACATAAAACTTGTTTTTAAATCCAAGGTGCCGCCAGTGCGTGAACGTGATGCGCATTTGCCATATGGAGGTGTTGTATATGTTCCAGAAGGGAAAAAACAAGTGTATAAAAAAGCCATGAAAAAATTTGGCTTGGATTTGAAAATCGTAGAAAAGTAGTAGGAAGGAGGCTCATATGAAAAAAACAGGAAGAATACTTATATTAGTTTTACTATGTATAATAGGGATTAGCGTGGGAAATAACAGACACATATTTGCAAAGTCAAAGAAAATTGGCAGTTTTCAATTTATATACAAGATTGATGCAAACAGTAAGGTTCGGATACAAAAGGTGAAAATATGTAATGCAAAAAGAATTACAAAACTGGTAATTCCATCCAAATTGGATGGTAAACCGGTTTATAAATTATGCAGTGAGCAAGAAGAACCTGTTGGGGCAGATAATTTGTTTGGTATATACATTGATGATGAGAATAGTAACTTTGTGCCGCAAAAGATTATTAAACAGACTGCGAAAATAAAAAAGATTGTTTTGCCAGATACAATTGTTGATATTTCTGAATATTGTTTTATGGGGTTACAAGATGGCAAGAGCATAAATATTCCCAAAGGCCTTAGAAAAAATGTGGAATATATATGTAAAGATGTAAAATGGAGAAAATTTAAAGTATCAGGAAAAAACAAAAAGTATAAAGTACAAAATGGGGTGCTTTTATCAAAGAATGGCAAAACGATGTACACTACCGTTCGGCCATTAAAGAAATTGAGTATTCCTAAAAGTGTAACAAAGATAGAAAATTTATATGGCAGTTGTTGTTACAGTAAAGATACTGTTGAAATTTATATTCCGAAAACATTGACACAGGATGATATAGGGTGTTTGTTTGCTTCCAATCATTATGTGAAGTTTAATATTTCGCCGAAAAATAAGAAATACGGGGTTGCTAATGGCTGTATCTACAACAAGAAAAACAAACATCTTGTTGTTGGTGTAACGAAAAATGATACGTTTGTTGTACCAAAAGAAATTAAATATTTGAACAAGGTGAATTTTGCTGCTAAAAGAGTGAAGAAGATGGTGATACCTGCATCTGTTAAAGAAGTAGCAAATGTAAACGCAACAGGAGAGTATCATGTAAAGGAGTATTGTTTTTTGTCTAAAAAGCCACCTGTTTTAAGTAGATTTGAGATGAGTTCGCAAACTTTTTGCGTTCCTAAAGGAACAAAACAAACGTATAAAAAAGCCATGGAAAAATTTAACAAATATGATTTAGATTTGAAAATTGTAGAAAAGTAAAATCGGAAAGGAAAACAAAATGATAGAATTAGAAAAAACATATATATCTTCATCCATGGAGACGCAGATTGCTGAAATGATAGGGAGAGATACGCATGAAAGTAAAATATAAAACGTTATTAATGATTGCATTTGTTAGTATTTTAGTATGTGGAATTGAAATCTCAGCAAAAGAAAAAAGAGTTGGTGCATTTCAATTTAGTTATGTTACGTTAGATGGGGACAATGTGCAAATAACAAAAATTATACCTACACAGGAAACGATTCCTAATAAGTTAATTATACCGGATAAAATCGATGGGAAAAGCGTTGTAAAACTGGGGGATTTATATGATGACGATGATGGCGGCCGGGGTATTAATTTATTTGGTATTTATCTTTCAGAAGAATCAAAAAAAATGAAGTTATTGCCGACAGAAAGATACAAACAGATGGGTAAAATTAAACGTATTGTTTTGCCGTCAGCTTTAATTGAGATTACTCCCAATTGTTTTGAACATATGCAAGACGGAAAGGAAATAAATATCCCGAGTGCTTTTGAAAAAAATGTTATTTCGTTATGTCAAATTGAATGGAAAAAGGTGGTTGCTCATTCGACAAATAAGAAATTCAAGGTAAAAAATCATCTTTTGCTATCGAAAAGCGGTAAAAAAGTTTATGGATGTATAGAGAAAAGCAAAAAGATTAAAGTGCCTAATGGAGTAGAAACTATAATAAACGATGCGTTTAGTGGGAGGAGAATTAAGAAAATAGTTTTACCTAAAACAATGAAAAAAATTGGAAGTGAAGCTTTTTCTGGAAGTAGAATCACAAAGTTTTGTATAAATCCGAAGAATAAATATTACGCTTCGAATAATGGATGTCTATATAACAGAAAGAGCCGAGAATTGGTTGCGGTGCGCGTAAAGGGAGGTGTTGCTCGGATTTCATCCAGAGTTAAAGTGATACCTAAAGGCGTGTCATTTTATCCGGGATATGTGAAAAAAATAGTGTTTCCGAATGAAATCAAAAAACTTTCAGCTTATTGGAGACATTCCATTCCATATTTAAATAAAATTAAATTGGTATTTACAGGTGAGTCTTTGCCAAAGCTGGCGAGAGCCAATGCAGATTTCCCAATGGATTCTGTAGTTTATGTTCCAAAAGGAAGGATAAAAACATATAAAAAGGCTTATCAGAGAAAATACGATGATATGGATTTGAAATGGGAGGAATTGAAGTAAGAGATAAATAAAATGTCCGACGGCACACTGTGGTAGGTGCTAACTGTACTTTACATGAGCCATGGTCAGTGCATTTGTCTTGAGATTGTCGATGAGACGAGGGTTGCCCTGGGTGAAACTGTGCTGCTTCAGCGTTATGTTTCATTGTTTCATTTGTTTTACTCATAATCGGGCGATCAGCCCATAAAAAGGAACCGGTCATGAATTGTGTGCGTGCACACATTTGTGACCGGTTCCTTTTTATGGCTGAACTTTTTCAAAAAAACTTTACAAATCCTATTGACTTAGTAGGGAATAGGTGATATGATAGGCACAGTTAAATTATATAAACCCTACATGAATAGTAGGAAAAGGATGGTGAAAGCGATGGCAAAGATTGCAAAACAGTTGACAGAATTAATCGGAAATACTCCATTGCTGGAGTTGACAAATTATGAAAAGGAAAATGAGTTAGAGGCAAATCTGATTGTAAAATTGGAGTATTTTAACCCATTAGGAAGTGTAAAAGACCGTGTGGCTCATGCGATGATTGAGCAGGGAATTGCGGATGGGAAAATTAATTCAGATACCGTGATTATCGAGCCAACAAGCGGTAATACAGGAATTGGACTTGCGTTTGTGACAGCGGCAAAGGGATTACACCTGATTCTTACGATGCCGGACACCATGAGTGTAGAGAGACGCAAGATTGTATCGGCGTTAGGTGCTGAAATTGTTCTTACACCGGGACGCGATGGTATGAAAGGTGCGATTAAAAAGGCGGAAGAGCTGAAAGAGGAATATGGAAATGCATTTATTCCACAGCAGTTTGAAAATGAAGCGAATCCGGCAATTCATAAAAAGACAACCGCACAGGAAATTTTGAAAGATACCGATGGTAAAGTTGATATTTTTGTATCGGCAGTTGGAACCGGCGGAACGGTTACCGGAACCGGACAGGGATTAAAAGAAGCAAATCCGGATGTAAAAGTTGTGGCTGTTGAGCCTGCCGGCTCACCGGTATTATCCGGAGGAAAGCCGGGACCACATAAAATTCAGGGAATTGGAGCCGGATTTGTACCGGATGTTTTGGATAAAGAAATTTTGGATGAAATTATTCCGGTTGAAAATGATGATGCTTTTGAAACATCAAGAAAAGTAGCAAAGAGTGATGGATTGTTAGTTGGAATTTCTTCCGGTGCAGCACTTTATGCAGCTACACAGTTAGCAAAACGCAAAGAAAATGCAGGAAAAAATATTGTTGTTTTACTGCCGGATACCGGTGAGAGATATTTGTCCACTTCTTTGTTTGTGGTAGAAGAGTAAAGGAGCAGGCGATGAGAAAAAGAAAGAAGAGTGTCCTTCTTTTTCTGGTACTTGTGCTTATCCTAAGTGGCTGTGGAACGAAGTCAGATGTTATCACGATAACGAATGTTTCGTATGACCCGACAAGAGAATTTTATGAATCTTATAATACGATGTTTGAAGAATATTATAAGAAGACTTATAACAAGGAAGTTCAGGTGATACAGTCGCACGGCGGCTCCGGCAGTCAGGCGAGGTCGGTTGTGGAAGGGTGTAACGCGGATGTTGTTACACTTGCATTAGAGCATGACATTTCTCTGATTGAGAAGACGGGGCTTGTTGATGCCGGATGGATTAAAGAATTTCCAAAATCTTCTGCCCCTTATACATCGACCATTGTGCTGTTAGTGCGAAAAGGAAATCCAAAGCAGATTCACGACTGGGATGACTTAACGCGAAAAGGTGTGGATGTCATTACACCGGACCCGAAAAGCAGCGGAGGTGCCTGCTGGAACTTCTTAGCAGCTCTTGGTTACGCAAAGACTAAATGGAGCGATGAGAACAAGCAGAAAGAATTTATGAGGCGTTTGTATCACAATGTATCAGTTATGGATTCCGGTGCCAGAGGTGCGACAACAACGTTTGTGGAAAATGGTAAAGGCGATGTGCTGATTGCATGGGAAAATGAAGCGATTGCAACCATGAAATCCTACGGCGGTAAGTATGAAATTGTAAATCCGTCTGTCAGTATTTTAGCACAGCCAAGTGTTGCGATTGTGGATGATAATGCAAAAGCAAATGGCTCAGAAGAAGTGAGTAAACGGTATTTGGATTTTCTTTATACGAAACAGGCACAGCGGTTAATTGGAAAAAGCGGATACCGCCCAACCGACAAGGAAATTTTGCAGGAATTTGGAAATGAGTTTGATTTGTCTATAAAATTATGGACGATTGACGATTTTGGCGGCTGGGAGAAAGCATATCAGAAATGTTTTGATGATGATGCCATGTTTGATGAGATTTATAACTATTAGAAGAGGAGTTTTTCGGATGAGGAATACGGTAAGACAAAAGAGAGTGAAAAAAGCAAGGGTGATTCCCGGATTTCGCTGCACATTTGGAATTGTTGTGTTAATGCTTTCCCTGATTGTGCTGATTCCGCTGGCTTCAGTGCTTGTGTATTCCTTGAAAATTTCACCGGGAGAATTTTTCTCTCTTCTTTGGAAATCAAATGTAAGAAATGCTTTTTTAACAAGTATTGGCTGTTCACTTGTGGCGGCAGGAATCAATACGGTGTTCGGCGTTATCGTGGCATGGACTTTAGTAAAATATGATTTTCCGGGCAAGCGGATTGTGGACGGGCTGATTGAACTTCCCTTTGCACTGCCGACAGCCGTAGCCGGAATTACACTTTCCAAATTATATTCGGAAACCGGATTTTTTGGAAAAATGTTAGCAGGTATTGGAATTAAGGTGACTTATACGAAAACCGGATTGGTTATCGCACTTGTGTTTGTCGGACTTCCTTTTGTAATCCGGGCGGTTCAGCCGGTCCTTGAAAAACTGGATGGACAGTATGAAGAAGCGGCTTATATGTTAGGTGCAAGCCCATCGAAAACATTCAGACGTGTGATTTTACCGGAATTAAGACCTGCGATTTTAACCGGATTTGGTCTGGCACTTGCCAGAGGAATTGGTGAATACGGCAGTGTCATTTACATATCGGGCAACAGTGCAAAAGAAAAGACACAGGTTGTTTCCTATGTAATTATGCAGAAATTAAGTTACATTGATTATGAGAGTGCGACAGCAATTGCCCTTGTGATGTTAGTGCTGTCCTTCGTGTTATTATTGTTTGTCAATATTGTACAGGCACGGCAGGCGGCAAGAACAAATCTGTTATAGGAGGAAAAAAGGATGGAACGACGAAAGAAAATAACAAAAATTATTTTAATCACGATTACCCTTTTATTTCTTCTGCTCATGCTTGCAGCACCACTTCTTTCGGTTCTTGTCAATTCGCTGAAAGAAGGAATCGGATTTTATGTGCAGGCAATTTCAACACCGTATGTGGTAAGTGCTTTGCTTGTTACTTTGTTAGCAACGGTGATTGCGGTTGTCGTAAATACCTTTTTTGGAATTTGTGCGGCATGGCTCTTGACGAAGTTTTCGTTCCGGGGCAAACAGATTTTAGCGACGCTGATTGATATACCATTTTCCATTTCTCCGGTTATTGTAGGTCTTTCCTATTTGATGACATTTGGAAGACTGGGATGGTTTTATCCGGCGATTCGGGCGTTTAACCAGTTCTTTGGTACGAATATCCGAATTACATTTGCAATACCGGGTGTTGTGCTCGCAACCATTTTTGTTACCTTCCCGTTTGTATCGAGAGAGATTCTTCCGGTGCTGAATGCACAGGGCAAAGATGAAGAAGAAGCGGCGGCTCTGATGGGTGCCAAAGGGTTTACGATTTTTCGTAAAATTACACTTCCACAGATGAAATGGGGACTGATTTATGGTATTATTTTATGTGCGGCGAGAGCACTTGGTGAGTTTGGCGCGGTAAATGCTTTGTCGAAAACGAGGGGCGAAACCTTTACCCTTCGGCTTGAAATCGATGCGTTATATATGTCGGGAACCGACACATCCGTAACAGCATCGTTTGCGGTATCGTCACTGCTAGTGATTATCGCAATCGTCATATTGTTTGTGAGAAATGTATTAGAACACCGAGATGGTAAGGAGAAAAAAGTATGTATGTAGAAATGAAAAACATTGTAAAAAAATATGGTGATTTTCTTGCTTCTGACCATGTAAGTCTTGGTGTGGAAAAAGGAAAGTTAGTTGCTTTGTTAGGACCGTCCGGCAGCGGAAAGACAACTTTACTGCGGATGATTGCAGGACTTGAGAATCCGAATGAAGGAGATATTTACATTGATGGCAAGCGGGTGAATGATGTACCGGCTGCCAAGCGTGGGATTGGTTTTGTCTTTCAGAATTATGCGCTGTTCCGTTATATGACGGTATACGATAATGTGGCATTTGGACTGGTGCTTCAGAAGATGCCGAAAAAGCAGATTAAGGAACGGGTTACGGAATTGTTGGCGATGACCGGTTTGTCAGGAATGGAAAAACGGTATCCGAATCAGTTGTCCGGCGGGCAGAGACAAAGAGTTGCTTTTGCCAGAGCGTTAGCACCAAATCCAAGAGTTCTCTTACTCGATGAGCCGTTTGCTGCGATTGATGCGAAAGTGCGTACCGAACTTCGCTCATGGTTGAAAGAGATGGTCGTAAAACTTGGTATTACAAGTATTTTTGTCACCCATGACCAGGAGGAAGCGGTCGAGGTTGCAGACGAAATCATTATTACCAATCATGGAACGATTGAGCAGATGGGAACGCCGGTTGAAATTTATAAAAGTCCGGCAACACCGTTTGTAGCAAGATTTATCGGCAGGTCTTCGGTTGTTGAGGATTACGATAAATTAAAAGGTTTCGAGCGGATTGAACATGCCAATCAGGCGGTCATTCGTCCGGAATTTGTGAAAATCTCAAAGAGTGGAAAACTGGACCAATATATCAGTGCCGCTGAAACCGGTGTGGTAACGGATGTCGTGTTCCGAGGAAACCGAATGGATGTTGCCGTGGACATCAATGGTATTTTGGTTGTCGGAGAACGTTCTTTGGAAAAAGATTTTGTTTCGGTTGGCGAGACGGTTCATGTATTGATTTACCGATTATATATCTTTGATTCGACGCAGACTTATTTGATGGAAAATAAAGAGATGCAGGAAAGAGAAGATGTATTTTACATTTAACGGGGAGGATACACCATGCAGATTGAGAACAAAAAGATATTGCATACGGACATTCTTATCATTGGCGGCGGAACGGCAGGGTGCTATGCGGCACTTACGATTCGTGAACAGTCCGATTATTCGATTGTCATTGCGGAAAAAGCAAATATCAAACGAAGTGGCTGTTTAGCGGCCGGCGTTAATGCCATTAATGCTTACATTGTGGATGGAAGAAAACCGGAAGATTATGTGGAGTATGCGAAAAAAGATGCGGACGGCATTGTGAGAGAAGATTTGCTCATGACGATGTCCGAAGGGCTAAACCGTGTGACACATAAAATGGAAAACTTAGGACTTGTTATTTTAAAAGATGAAAATGGAAACTATGTTGCCAGAGGAAACCGCAACATAAAAATAAATGGAGAAAATATGAAGCCGCTTTTGGCAAAGGCGGTAAAAGAGTTAGAGGATGTCACAATTTTAAACCGGATTAACATTACCGATTATATTGTGGAGGAGAATGAAATCAAGGGAGCCTTTGGCTTTTCGATTGAAGAGGGCACTGCCTATGAAATACGGGCAAAGAAAGTGCTCTGTGCGACCGGCGGTGCGGCAGGATTGTACCGGCCGAATAATCCGGGATTTTCCCACCACAAAATGTGGTATCCGCCATTTAATACCGGAGCCGGTTATGCGATGGGAATTCGCGCCGGAGCGGAAATGACAACATTTGAAATGCGTTTTATCGCACTTCGCTGTAAAGATACAATTGCACCGACCGGAACGATTGCTCAGGGTGTTGGTGCGAAGCAGGTGAATGCCAAAGGAGAGGTGTACGAAGATAAATACGGTCTGACAACATCGGAGCGTGTCTACGGCACGGTGATGGAAAATTTAGAGGGGCGCGGACCGTGTTATCTGAGAACAGAGAGCATTACCGCAGAGCAGGATGAGTCGCTGAAAAAAGCGTACTTAAACATGGCACCGAGCCAGACACTCAAATGGCTTGAATCGGGTAAAAATCCGAGTGAGCAGAATGTCGAAATCGAGGGCACTGAGCCTTATATCGTCGGTGGCCATACAGCGAGCGGCTACTGGGTTGATACCGACAGAGAGACTACGATTCATGGTTTGTTTGCCGCAGGAGATGTGGCAGGCGGGTGTCCGCTGAAATATGTGACCGGTGGGATGGTTGAAGGTGAAATCGCAGCCAAGAAAATAGTTTCTCAATTGAATGAGGAAAGAGATAAAGAGAAGGCATCTGATGAGAGTACAGAGAAAAAAGCTCTTGATGCAAAGATTACGGAGTACAACCGCTATTTATCAAATGAAGGCGGTATGTATGAGACGGAAGCGCTGGAAGAGGCAATGCAGAAAGTAATGGATGAGTATGCCGGAGGTATTTCCACGCATTATCAATTCAATGAAAAACAGCTTGCGCTTGCGAAAGAAAAGATTGAAAAGATAGAAAAACTTGCTGAAAATGTAAACGCTGGTGATATGCATGAGTTGATGTTTGTGTATGAATTGAAAGAACGTCTTACCGTGTGCAAATCGGTAATTGCTCATCTTTTTGCAAGAAAAGAGACAAGATGGCACAGTTTTGATGAAAATTTAGATTATCCTAAAAAGAGCGGTGACTGGTTAAAGTATGTTAATTCCAAAATGGAAGATGGCAAAATCACCGTATTTACCCGCAAATTAGTTGGAAGGGAGGAGCATTATGAGCATCACGATGAATCAGGCGCTCTGTAAAGGCTGTAAAGCCTGCGAGCAGGTATGTCCGGGAAGCCTTATTAAAATGAATGAGGCAGGGAAAGCCTATATCAAGTACCCGAAGGACTGCTGGGGATGTTCCTCTTGTGTGAAAGAATGTCACTTCGGTGCGATTTCCCTCTACTTAGGAGCCGATATCGGCGGTATGGGAAGCAAAATGACAGTCGACAAAAAAGGAGACAAGCTGTACTGGCAGATACACAGACAGGATGGCGAAACCGAGCAGATTGTTCTAAATACGAAAGAGTCCAACAAATATTAACGAGGAGAGAAGAAAGGAAGGAAAACGATATGAGTGAATTATCACATCTGGATGAACTGGAGGCAGAGGCAATTTATATCATTCGCGAAGTTGCGGCGGAATGTGAAAAACCGGTTATGCTGTATTCGATTGGAAAAGACAGTTCGGTTATGTTACACCTGGCAATGAAAGCTTTTTATCCGGAGAAACCGCCATTTCCGTTTTTGCACGTAAACACGACATGGAAATTTAAAGAAATGATTGAGTTCCGTGACAGAAGAGCGAAAGAACTTGGCATTGAAATGATTGAATATATCAATGAGGAAGGAGTAAAGCAGGGCATTAATCCATTTGATCATGGTTCTGCTTACACCGATATCATGAAGACACAGGCATTGAAACAGGCGCTTGATAAATATGGTTTTACCGCAGCATTTGGCGGCGGACGAAGAGATGAAGAAAAGTCCCGTGCGAAAGAGAGAATCTTTTCTTTTAGAAATGAGCATCATGCCTGGGATCCGAAAAACCAGCGTCCGGAGATGTGGAAATTATATAATTCCCAGATTCAGAAACATCAGGAAGTGAGAGTGTTCCCACTTTCCAACTGGACAGAGACGGATATCTGGCAGTACATAAGACGGGAAAAAATTGAGATTCCTTCTTTGTATTTTGCAAAAGTCCGCCCAGTTGTTTACCGCGATGGCAACATTATTATGGTGGATGATGACCGCATGAAATTACGTCCGGGTGAAAAAATTGAGCATAAGAGTGTACGTTTCCGTACATTGGGATGCTATCCTCTGACCGGAGGATGCGAGTCGACGGCGACTACATTGGATGAAATTATTGATGAGACACTTAGTGCCGTATCGTCAGAGAGAACGACACGAGTAATTGATAATGAGGCAGCAGGAAGTATGGAAAGAAGAAAGAGAGAGGGGTATTTCTAAGATGAGTGGATTATTAAAATTTATTACATGCGGAAGCGTGGACGACGGAAAATCAACCTTGATCGGTCATATCCTGTATGATTCAAAACTTCTTTATGCCGATCAGGAAAAGGCACTGGAACTTGACAGTAAAGTCGGAAGCCGCGGCGGTGCGATTGATTATTCGCTCTTGCTTGACGGATTGATGGCAGAGAGAGAGCAGGGAATTACGATTGACGTGGCATACCGCTATTTTACGACAGATAAGAGAAGTTTTATTGTAGCAGATACGCCGGGTCATGAAGAGTATACAAGAAACATGGCAGTAGGTGCTTCCTTTGCGGATTTGGCAGTTATTTTGATTGATGCCACACAGGGTGTTTTGATTCAGACAAGACGTCATGCGAGAATTTGTGCGTTGATGGGAATCAATTCGTTTGTATTTGCTGTTAATAAAATGGATTTGGTTGATTACAGCAAAGAGCGCTTTGATGAAATTGAAAAACAGATTCAAGAACTTGCCGGTGAACTGAATCTTCAGACAATTCAGATTATTCCGGTTTCCGCAACGGAAGGAGATAATGTAACAAAGAAATCCGATGCGATTGACTGGTATGAAGGACCGACTCTTCTTTCTTATTTGGAAGATGTGGATGTGGCAGAGGATTCTCATGAAAAAGGATTTTATATGCCGGTACAGCGTGTGTGCCGTCCGGACCATACCTTCCGTGGTTTCCAGGGACAGGTAGAAAATGGAAATATCCATGTGGGAGACGAGCTGACAACGCTGCCAAGCAATGAAAAGGCAAAAGTAAAAAGTATTTATGTTGGTGATAAGGATAGTAAAGAGGCGAAAAAAGGCCAGCCGGTTACCATTCAGTTAGATAGGGAAGTGGATGTTTCCCGCGGCTGTGTACTTACGGTAGATTCCGGTGTGAAAACGGCATCGACTCTGACTGCTACGATTTTGTGGATGGACGATGACGAATTGTTCCGTGGCAAAAACTTCTTCTTTAAACTCGGAACGAAAACAATTCCTTGTTCTGTGACAGAAATTTCTTATGCGGTAGATGTTAATACCGGTGAGAAAAAGGATGTAAAAAATCTTGCTAAAAATGAGATTGCAAGTTGCAAAATTTCACTGGCAGACCGCATTGTCATCGATGAATTTAAGAATCATAAAACGATGGGTGAATTCATTTTGATTGACCGTGTGACGAATATGACTTCTGCCTGCGGTGTCGTGGAAGAAGTGCATGAGAAAGAGCACAGTGTCTACGAAGGACGTGTGGACCGGGCTGTTCGTGCGGCAACCAATGGACAGAAAGCAATTACAGTTGAATTTGTAAAAGATGACAAGAAGATAAACCGTGCGTTTGTGGAAGACGTCGAGAAAATTCTGAATCTGGATGGCAGACATACATATTTGTATGCCCCTGGAAAAAATGATGATATTGACTGTGTGATTAAACATTTACATCGTGCCGGTATTGTTGTATTATTGTTAGTTGATAAAAAGCAGGCAGATACCATTCAGAATAAGAGTGAATCGTACTTAAGTAACTGGCTTGACGAGGGCGCAGATGCGAAGTGGGCAGCGGATTATATCCGTGAGCAGTCCGTCTTTTTGGGTAATGAAGCAAAACGCGGTGATTACATTTAGAGGAGGACGCCATGAGATTTAATACAGCACTACTGCATCAGGTAGAAAAAGGGGATAAGGAGACCGGTGCTACACTGACTCCGATTTATCATTCCAGTGCTTTTTACCAGTCTTCGGCAGAACAGCATGAAAAGTTGTTTCATAATAAAGCAAACGGATTTTCCTATACGAGAATTAATAATCCGACGATTTTAGCTTTTGAAAATGAAATGACGGCATTGGAAGGTGGAATTGCATCGGTTGCCTGTGCATCCGGTATGGCAGCGATTACGAATGCGCTGTTAAATGTTGTCCGTGCGGGCGAGGAAATTTTAGCGAGTACGAGTTTGTACGGCGGATCCATCGATGTGTTTCATGACTTTGAGGCATTTGGCATTAAAACAGTATTTGTGGATATTCACGATGAGCAGGCGGTGGAAACCGCCATCAATGAAAAGACCCGCGTGATTTTCGCAGAAACGATTGGTAATCCAAAACTTGACGTTGTGGATATTGAGAAGTTAGCAGAGACAGCACACAAACATAATCTGCCACTTGTGATGGATAACACGGTAGCAACGGCATATTTAGTACGCCCGATTGAAAAAGGAGCGGACATTGTAGTCAATTCGACCTCGAAATACATCAATGCCAACAGTGACGCCATCAGTGGTGTGATTACCGACAGCGGTGCCTTTCGCTGGGACAAGGAGAAATATCCGGGCATGGCAGAGTATGCGAAGTTTGGCAAATTTGCTTTTACGGCAAAACTGCGAAACGGTCTGTTCCGTAATACGGGAGCCTGTTTGTCTCCACAGACAGCGTTTTATAATCTCTTAGGTATGGAAACTCTGGGTCTGCGCATGGAGCGGGCCTGCGATAATGCGAAAAAACTGGCTGAATTTTTAAACACGTATCCGGATGTAACAGTAAATTATCCGGGACTTAGTGACAGTTTATGGCATGCACAGGCAGAGAAAGTTCTGCAAAATGGATATGGAGCAATTCTTACAATTCGAGTTGGCTCCAAAGAGCGTGCGTTTGATTTGATTAACACATTGACAATACCGAAAATAGTGTCGAATATTGGCGATACGAAAACGTTAATCATTCATCCGGAATCAACGCTGAATGCACACAGTACACAAAAAGAAAAAGAAGAGGCGGGCGTTTTTGATGATTTGATTCGCATTAGTGTCGGAATTGAAGATGTGGAGGATTTAATCGAAGATTTTAAGCACGCACTCAAGTAGAAAGAGCAGGAGGATAAGAAAATGGCAGTCGACTACAGTACACTGAAAAAGGGCGGATTTATGCGCCAGAAACAAAAAAATTGTTTTTCTCTTCGATTGGCAGTCGTAGGAGGAAACTTAACCGCAGAGAATTTGAAGACAATTGCGGAAGTAGCAGACAAATATGGAGATGGACATGTTCACTTGACCTCCCGTCAGAGCGTGGAAATTCCATTTATCAAATTAGATGATATTGATGCCGTAAAAGAAGATTTGGCAAAAGGTGGCTGTAAGCCGGGTGTGTGCGGACCACGTGTGCGTACGATTACTTCCTGTCAGGGAAATCAGATTTGTCCAAGCGGCAACATTGACACATATGATATTGCAAAAAAACTGGATGAGAGATATTTCGCCAGAGAACTTCCACATAAGTTTAAATTTGGTGTGACCGGCTGTCAGAACAATTGCTTAAAGGCAGAGGAAAATGATGTTGGTATCAAAGGTGCAACAAAGGTGCAGTGGAAAGAAGATGCCTGTATTTCCTGTGGTGTCTGTGTTAAGGCATGCCGCACCGGTGCGATTACTCTTGAGGATAATAAAATTAAAGTGGATGAGAGTAAATGTAATTACTGTGGACGCTGCGTGAAGGCCTGCCCGACGGATGCATGGGATGCAAAAAGCGGTTATCTTGTATCATTTGGCGGACTGTTTGGTAACCGGATTCACAAAGGTGAGGAAATTTTACCAGTGATTGAATCCGAGGAAGATTTGTTCCGTGTAACGGACGCAGCAATTCAGTTTTTTGATGATAACGCAAATCCAAGCGAACGTTTCCGATTCACAATCGAGAGAGTTGGCGAAGATAAATTTATAGAAAAGATGAAGGAGGCATATCATGGCTGAGTTTGAAGTAGATGAAAGAGTAGATATTACGGATGTTGTCTGCCCGATGACATTTGTAAAGGCAAAAGTGGCAATGGAAGAGTTGGAAATCGGACAGGTGTTAGCGGTTACGATGAATGATGGAGAACCGGTTCAGAATGTGCCAAGAAGTTTTAAGGAAGAAGGACAGCAGGTTCTGAAATTGATTGACAATGAAAATGGCACCTATGATTTGATTGTTAAAAAGGTAGAAGAATAGGAGGCAGGACATGGCAAAGCGAGTGAATGCAGAAGAGTTTGAAGCCGAAGTTCTTAAGGCGTCTCTTCCGGTTATCGTTGAATTTTATTCGGATAGCTGTATTCCATGTAAACAATTATCGCCGGTTTTAGGCGGAATTGAAGATGACTATGAGGATAAACTTATCGTCGTCAAAGTAAATGTGAATTTTGATGCCGAACTGGCACAAAAATATGAAGTAGCAGCTTCCCCAACCCTTTTGTTTTTCAAAGAGGGAAAAGAAGTAAACCGAATCCGAGGTCTTGTAAAGCGGAAAGAGTTAGAAGAAGCTGTAGAGGAAGTTTTATAAAGGAGGATATGAAAATGGTAGTAACCGTAGCTGGAGAAAAGAAAACATACGATGAGGGTTTGACAATCGCAAAACTCATTGAGGTTGAGAAAGTGGAAAACCCGGATTATGTAACCGTAACAGTAAACGATGAATTTGTGGAAAGCACAGATTTTGCTACAACGGCACTCAAAGAAAATGATGTCATAGAATTTCTTTATTTCATGGGAGGAGGCGCAAATTAATGGCGTTTACAAATGAGCAGATGGAGCGCTATTCCCGGCATATAATTTTGCAGGAAGTAGGCGTGAAAGGACAGAAAAAGCTGTTAAACGGCAAAGTCCTCATTATCGGAGCCGGCGGACTTGGTGCTCCGGCAGCAATGTATCTGGCAGCAGCCGGTGTTGGAACCATTGGTATTGTCGATGCGGATGAGGTAGATTTGTCGAACTTGCAGCGTCAGATTATTCATGGCACGGCAGATGTCGGCAAGGCAAAAGTAAAATCGGCAAAAGAGACGATGAATGCGATGAACAGTGATGTGGTAGTAAATACATACCGTGAGTTTGTAACATCGGAAAATATTATGGATTTGATTGCGGATTATGATTTTATCATTGATGGTACGGATAACTTCCCGGCGAAGTTTTTGATTAACGATGCCTGCGTAATGGCAAAGAAACCATTTTCCCATGCAGGAATTATCCGCTTTAAGGGTCAGCTTATGACCTATGTTCCGGGAGAAGGACCATGCTACCGCTGTGTCTTCAAGGATCCGCCTCCGAAGGATGCTGTTCCAACCTGTAAACAGGCCGGTGTTATCGGTGCTATGGGCGGTGTTATCGGAAGTTTGCAGGCGATGGAAGCAATTAAGTATCTGATTGGTGTTGGCGATTTGCTGACCGGAAAACTTTTGACTTATGATGCCCTTAAGATGGAATTTCACACGATTAAACTGCCAAAGGCAAATGGCACCTGCGCAGTCTGCGGTGATCATCCGACAATTACGGAGTTAATTGATTACGAGCAGGTAGAGTGTGACGGAAAGTAGGCGGAAAGGAAGAAAAGGATATGTTATTTTTGACAAAAAGTGATTATGAGAAAATGTTAGCTCACTGCAAAGAAGGTCTTCCGAATGAAGCCTGTGGTTTGATTGGCGGTGTTGTGGAAGGGGAAAAACAGTATGTGAAAAAGGTTTATCTTCTGACAAACATGGATGAGAGCAACGAGCATTTTTCCATGGATCCGAAAGAGCAACTTGCGGCAGTCAAAGATATGCGTAAAAATGGCTGTGTGCCGCTTGGCAATTTCCACTCCCATCCGGAGTCTCCGTCGAGACCGTCGGAAGAGGACAAACGGCTTGCCTATGATTCCAAGGCAAATTATCTGATTTTATCGTTGATGGAAGCAGACAATCCGGTATTGAATGCGTTCCGTGTCGATGAGGAAAAACAGGTGACAAAAGAGGAATTAGTAATTTCGTAATAAAAAGGAAAGAAGGTAGCGTCTGCCTTCTTTCTTCTATATCGAGGAGGTCGAAATGGCATTTTTTCCATTTATGATTCAGATGCAGGATAAGTTATGTGTTATCGGCGGCGGTGGCAAAGTGGCATACCGAAAAGTTTCTATGATGCTGTCGTTTGGGGCACGTGTTACGGTGATTGCACCAAAAATTTGCGATGAATTGCAGAAAATTGAATCGAAACAAGATGCCCTTTTATTGGTTCAAAGACCATTTGAGGATGGTGATATCGAAGGAGCCGATGTGGTGATTATGGCGACAAATGACAGCGAAGTCAATTCCCATATTGCAGCCATTTGCAAGGATAAACGGGTTCTTGTTAATGTGGTGGATGTCAAAAAAGACTGCGGTTTTTATTTTCCGGCAATTATAAAGCAGGATGATGTCGTAGTTTCGGTTTCGACCGGTGGCAGTGCTCCGGCGTTAGCTTCTCAGATAAAAAAGAGTATTAGGAGCCATCTGCCGGATAACTGCGGAGATATGGCAAAGACGCTTCTTGAAAAAAGAAATGCGGTTTTGAAAACAGAGCCGGAGGAAGAAAAACGGAAAGAGATTATGTTAGACATGGTAAAAAAAGAGTGGAAAAAATCAGTCATTCGGATTGGTACAAGAAAAAGTGAACTGGCAAAAATTCAGACCGGACTGGTTGTTTCAAAATTGCAGGAGGCATTTCCGGAGTATGAATACGAAATTGTGTATATGACAACCAAAGGCGATAAGGAAAAGGATTCGCCGATTCCTTCCTTTGGCGGAAAAGCTGTGTTTGTCGAAGAATTTGAACAGGCACTTTTAGACGATACAATTGATTTGGCAGTGCACAGTGCAAAAGATATGCCAAACCCGTGTAAAGACGGACTTACGGTTGCCGGTGTTTTGGAGCGTGCCTGTGTGCAGGATGTACTCATTTACAAAAAGGAAACTTCCTTTACAAAGGATTCTGTTTTTACCATTGGAACAGGGAGTCTGCGCAGACAGTGCCAGATTAAAAAGATGTATCCGAATGCCGTCTGCAAAAGTCTTCGAGGAAATATCGGCACAAGGCTCAATAAACTGCGGGCAGGCGAGTACGATGCGATTGTGTTGGCTGCTGCCGGAATTAGGCGGCAGGGTATTGACAACGATTCGGATTTTGTTTACGAGTATCTTTCTGTAAAGGAGATGCTTCCGGCGGCAGGTCAGGCAGTGATTGCGATGGAGACAAAAAAAGGAACGCTTGCTAATGAACTTGCCGAAAAAATTTCGGATGTTCATACAGCAGAGTGTCTGCGGACAGAGCGCGCGGTCCTCACGAAATTAAATGCCGGATGCCATGAGCCAATTGGTGTTTTGTGTACCCTCGATGGACATAGGATGAATCTTTCTCTGATGGAAGAAAAAGAGGGAGAAGTAATCCGGCGGTCGGTGCAGGGGGACAGAGGAGATTGGCAAAATCTTGTAGAAAAATTGTGTCAGGAGAGGAAATCATAGTATGGTTTATTTAATCGGAGCGGGTCCCGGAAATCCGGAGTTAATTACGGTAAAAGGACTTCGTCTGCTGCAAAAATGCGATGCGGTCATATATGACAGGCTTTTGTCGGAGGAACTGCTTTCTGTGGTTCCTGAAAACTGCCACAAAATATATGTGGGAAAGAAACCGATGAGCCACGCAAAGAAGCAGGAAGAGATTAATGAGATTCTGATTCAGACGGCAAAACAGTATAAAAATGTTGTCCGCTTAAAGGGCGGTGACCCATTTGTTTTTGGACGCGGCGGCGAGGAGGTTTTAGCACTGCAGAAAGCGAAAATTCCATTTGCTTTGGTGCCCGGGGTGACAAGTGCAGTGGCAGTGAGTGAGCTCGCCGGAATTCCTTTGACTCATCGTAAGGAAAGCCGCACTTTTCATGTGTTTACCGGTCACACAAAAGAGGGGGCAGAGCAATCTTTTTCCCATATTACGAAACAGGATGGCACGAGTGTATTTTTGATGAGTGTCGCAAATATCCGCATGATTGCAGACCGGCTGATGGAACAGGGACAGGATGAGTTAACACCCGTTGCGGTGATTTCCCACGGAACGATGCCGGATGAGAAACGTGTCCATGGAACACTTTTTGATATTGCGGATAAAGTAATTGAAAATAAAATTACTTCCCCGGCGGTTTTTGTTGTGGGACAGACGGCAAAATATCATTTTGTCAGTGAGGATTTTGGTGTGCTTGCCGGAAAAAAAATCGGTACAACAGCAACGCAGAAACTGCATAATAAACTGCGTGAGATGATGGAAGATAAAGGGGCTTTTGTTTTTCCTCTTTGTGAAATGAAAGTTGTCCTTACGGATGGCACAGAGAAACTTTTGGATGAATTATCTCAGATAAAAAAATATGACTGGATTGTTTTCACAAGCCAGAATGCGGTTCATTTATTTTTTGCTGAGGCAGATAAGAAACAAATTGACAGACGGGAGTTTGCGAAGGTTCGTTTTGCTGTCGTTGGCAGCGGAACGAAAAAGGCACTGGAAACGTATGGATTTTATGCGGATTATATGCCAAAACAGTTTACGACAGAGGCTCTTGCCAAAGGGCTTACAGATGTCGTGAAAGCGGGAGAACATCTGCTTCTTCCGAGGGCTTTGCAGGCAAGCGAAGAACTTGTTTTAGAACTGCAAAAGAAGCCTGTTACGATTACGGAAATCCCTTTTTATGATGTCGAGGGAACCTTTTCGGGGGATTTGTCCATGTGGAAGAATATGGACGTGGCTGCATTTTTCAGCGCATCCGGCGTTGAGGCGTTTGTTTCCCGAATGGGTAAGGACAAGATAGGAGAATGGGAGCGTGGCCGCAAAAAAGAGCATGTTGCGGTTGCGGCGATTGGTGAAGTGACGAAAAAAAGACTGCAGGCGTATGGAATCGATGTGGATGTGGTTCCAGAGCAATGCGATTTAGAACATTTAGGCAGGGCGCTTGAGCAGTTTTATCAATAGAGAAAGGAAGTAAGGCTATGACACAGTCGGAACAGTTATTTGAAAAATCCGAACACTTTCTGCCCGGTGGTGTAAATTCGCCGGTTCGTGCATTCCGCAATGTGGGCGGGACGCCGGTATTTGTAAAAAGTGGAAAAGGTTCTCATATTTTGGATGAGGATGGGAATGATTATATTGATTATGTTTGTTCGTATGGTCCGGGAATTTTGGGACATGCATATCCGGCTGTGATTGAAGCGGTGAAACAGGCATGTGAACAGGGACTTACCTTTGGGGCGCCGACGAAAAAAGAATATGAAATTGCGTCGTTAATTCATGACATGATGCCATCGATGGAAATGATGCGTATGGTAAATTCCGGAACGGAAGCGGTGATGAGCGCCATCCGTGTGGCGAGAGGATATACCGGCAAAGATTACATTGTAAAATTTAAGGGTTGTTATCATGGTCACTCAGACGGACTTTTGGTAAAGGCAGGTTCTGCGGCACTTTTGCAGGCTGTGCCGGACAGTGCCGGTGTGCCAAAGGGTTATACAGAGACAACATTGATTGCTGAGTATAATAAACCGGAATCGGTAAAAGCATTGTTTGAAAAATATGGTGATAACATTGCGGCGGTTATTGTGGAGCCGGGGGCAGCCCATATGGGTGTGGTTTGTCCGGAAAAAGGTTTTCTGCCTTTTTTACGGGAGATTACAAAAAAGTATCAATCTCTTTTGATTTTCGATGAGGTCATTACAGGCTTTCGTCTGGCAAAAGGAGGTGCGCAGGAGTATTACGGCGTGACACCGGATTTGACGACACTTGGAAAAATCATTGGCGGCGGTATGCCGGTAGGCGCATATGGAGGCAGAAAAGAAATTATGTCGTGCGTTGCACCGCTTGGGGAAGTGTATCAGGCAGGAACGCTTTCGGGAAATCCGATTGCAATGACTGCAGGAATTGAGACACTGAAAATTTTGCGTGATTCGGATACGATTTATGAAACCATTGAGAAAAAGGCAGAAAAACTGGCAGCAGTGATGCGTGAAACATTTGGAGAAACGGTCTGTGTAAATCAGGTTGGCTCTCTTATGAGTTTGTTTTTTACCGGTGAAAAAGTGGTTGATTATGATACGGTGCAGACCTCGGATACAAATCGCTATTCGGCTTATTTTAAGGCGATGCTGAAAGAGGGCATTTATTTGGCACCGTCTCAGTTTGAGGCTATGTTTGTGTCAGCGGCACATACGGATAAGGATATCGAAAAGACATGTGAGCAGATTAGAAAGTTTGCCAATCAGAAGTAGATTAGGAGGGATACGATGGCAGAACAGGTAAAAGATTTGGTAATTATAGGAAGCGGACCGGCGGGCTTGTCAGCGGCCGTTTATGCAAAACGTGCAATGTTAGATGTTGTTGTCATTGAGAAGGCAGGATTTAGCGGCGGACAGATTGTGACGACGGAACGCGTGGACAATTATCTGGGACTTTACGGAGAATCCGGATATTCGCTGGCAATGAAATTCAGAGAACATGCGGATGCACTTTCTGTTCCGTTTATAGACGCAGAAGTGAGTTCCGTGGAAAATGAATCCGAATATAAAAAAGTGCATTTAGAAGACGGTGAAACCATCTGCACAAAAAATGTGTTAGTGGCAACCGGTGCAGGGCATAAAAAACTTTCCGTAAAAGGGGAAGAAGAATTGACTGGTGCAGGCGTTTCGTACTGTGCAACCTGCGATGGTGCATTTTTTAAGAATAAAACGACGGCGGTTGTCGGCGGTGGTGATGTGGCGTTAGAGGATGCGCTGTATCTGGCAAATCTTTGTGAAAAAGTGTATTTGATTCACCGCAGGGAAGGTCTTCGCGCGGCTAAGGAACTTTCCGAAAAAGTGATGGCAGCGGAAAATATCGAATTTCTTCCTTATTATGAAGTGAAAGAAATTGCCGGAGACGGTATGGTACAGAAAGTGATTCTTACACAGAACCAGACCGGGGAGGAAAAAGAAATTGAGTTATCCGGTATTTTCATTGCTGTTGGCATGGAGCCGCAGACAGCATTTGTGAAGGATGTAGTTGAGAGAAACGATGCCGGCTATATTTGTGCCGGGGAGGACTGCCGGACGAATGTGCCGGGAATTTATGTGGCAGGCGATGTGAGAACCAAACCGCTTCGTCAGGTTATTACAGCGGTTTCCGATGGTGCCGTGGCAATTGCTTCTTTGGAGCAGGATAGAAATTAGGAAAGAGGGGTTGTTATGTATATTACGAGAAAGGGTCAGTATGCATTATTTTTTCTGATTGACCTTGCACTGCATGATGGCAGTACGGTGACGGTCAAACAGGTGGCTAAGGAATACGATTTGTCAGAGAAATATATGGAACAGGTGGCTTCTAAATTGCGTCACGCCGGGATTGTGCGCGTGATTCGCGGCAGCAAGGGCGGCTATTATCTTCCGGAAGAAACCAGACGATGTACCGCTAAAGATGTGGTCGGTGCCATTGAGGGCCAGCGAAATGCCGTGGATTTGGATGGCTACAGAGAAAGTGAAAACAACCGCACGATGAATGCACTGGTTCGCGATTTGGGTCAGGAAGTGGATAATGCTGT
>ENA-OPNH01000613-OPNH01000613.1-human-gut-metagenome-genome-assembly--contig:-NODE-613-length-27637-cov-2.240991_pt1 | contig 27637 bp, 21 predicted proteins | sample MGYA00241537_ERZ501771 | MGnify/ENA primary metagenome ERZ501771 (study PRJEB25962, sample SAMEA2042608) | human gut metagenome | biome: human gut; feature: human-associated habitat; material: faeces...
AAGGAACAACCCAGTTAGTATCGAAAGCTTCCTTTATAAAAGCCTGCTCCTCGCCGCTCATGTGAGCAAGGCAAAGATAAATTCTCTTGTCCATTAAATTATTATGATTAAAAAAGAAACAACAATTCGAGAAGTAAAAAGAAAATTATTTATTCCTTATATAATAAGGGATAAATAACCAACACAACAACTTACCCAATTTCAAAATAATCATTAGGAATTTATAAATATCTATTCTCTATATTTTAAAACCTTTGCAGGTATACCTGCCATTACAGCATTTGTTGGTACATCTTTAATAACTACGGCACCAGCACCAATAAGACAGTTTTCTCCTAATTCATGTACACCAGTCATTATAGTAGCACTAATGCCTATATAAGCATACTTATGTGCAATAATTGAAGCACCAAAATTTACTCCAAAGGAAAGAAATACTCCTTCTTCTAAAATTGTATGATGAGAAACTACACTATTAACACTCATCATTACAAAGTCATGTATGTTACACCAAGGCATAATTACCGTTTTAGGAAGAATATATATCCCCTTATCTCCAATTTTAACATTAGGAGAAAGCACCACTGTAGAATGAATAAAATTAGGAACCTCATATCCCAGACTTAACGCACGTTTCAATATTTCAACCCGCAATTTATTATTTCCTAAAGGACAATAAACAGCTTCAACATCATATTCATCTTTCAAACAAGCAAGAAAATCCAATTTCCCCAATACAGGAATGCCACATACCTTTTGGTTGATATACCTAGGATCATCATCCAAAAAACCTACAATTTCAACACCGGCCTCTTGAAGATAAGCCAAATAGACTTCTCCATAAGTGCCTGCACCAATAATAACACTTTTCATATTCATTTCCTTCAATTATGCCCGTTAAAAGGCACAGTAGTGGCCTCTCCCTCTTTTGATATCCCTTCCCTAATAAAAACTTTTCTTATTGTAGCAAATGCTATTTTCATATCTAAAGAAAAAGTGCAATGGTCAACATACCATACATCGAGCTCAAACTTTTTTGTCCAACTCAAATTATTTCTTCCATTAATCTGTGCCCACCCTGTTATTCCCGGACGTACTTCATGGCGTCTCATCTGCTCTCTAGAATACAAAGGCAAATAATAAGTTCTTAAAGGACGAGGACCGATCAGAGCCATATCACCTTTCAGCACATTGATTAATTGGGGCAATTCATCAATAGAGGTAGAACGGACAAACTTTCCTATTTTTGTCAAGCGTTTCTCATCCGGCAATAAGTTACCATTTTCGTCACATTCATCAGTCATCGTCTTAAATTTGATAACTTTGAAAATCTCACTATGCTTGCCAGGACGTTCCTGAGTAAAAAAAGCACCGGCTCCTTTATTGGCAAAATGTAACCAAAGGGTGATTAACAACAGTATTGGCCAGATGATGGACAATACACAAAATGCGAGGGTGAAATCTATTCCTCGTTTGAAAAAACAGGAGTACATAAAAAACGATTGTGAGTAGAAGTTGAAAACAGATATGATATTGACAGCTTGTATTGAGCAATGATTAGCGAAGATCCTAATAAAGCACAAAAAATAAATCTTTTCAAAAAAGCCTAAAGTAAGTGCTTACATTTCAAATCTACTGAGCCAATTATCGAATCGATAATAATCTATAAGCCCACTCTTCACCTGAACAAAAGGACGAGACATAAAATCCGCCAATCCTTTTAAATTCGAATTATCTATAATAAAAATGTTATTCGAGTTATAGAATGGAGCATATTTTAGAAGAGGATTATTGCTAATCAATTTCTTGTTAAAAAAGAGACTTTCCATCACTCTTAATGAATACCCCTCTTGACCTTCCTGCAATATTTCCAATATTGCACCAGATTTTTTTATAGTCGCAATTACATTGGAATAGGCAATAAAAGGCGAATAATTATTTCCTTTGGGACTTTTTTTATCCGCAATTATATGAAAATCAGTTTTAATTCCTAATTGTTCTATTTTCGATTTAAGAGCGCATAACTCCTCATAACGACCTTTGTCGCGTCCAACAAAATAAATTGTTCCATTGTTGGTTGTCACAGGCTCAGGGTTCATAAAATAGTAAGTAGAATTAAATCTCAAATTGTATCGCATACAGTCAGATTGAGTAAAACTCCATAACTCGCTATGCTTCCTCAGTGATTTGGACGGCTTCGGAGATGTTTCCCCGTCTACAGGATTCCAATACCAATATATTATTCTTCCTCTATAACCTATCTTTCTTAGGGTCGCCGGAACAGTGCTATTAATAACGTTTGCATTTATGATAATATTCTGATAGGAGTTTAATCTATCAATCCAACTACTTAAATAGGATTTAGTGGATAAACCACAGACAGAAAGAACATATCGTTTAGCTCTCTTCAAAAGACCACAAGAATCATAAAGAGGCTCATGATCAACTAAATTCGGAAAATTCTGATTTATGTACTTTGGAAAGTCATCAGATAAACTGGGCCAAAGCATCAAGATCGTAGAACGTGATGAACTATGAATCATAGAATTATTGATTTGATTTACTTTACCTTACTTTTCATTTAATAGCTCACGAGCAGTACTAAGAATCACCGTTTTCGCACATTCAATGTCATAGCGCATGGCTACTTTCGCATTATGCTCACCAAAAGTTTTACGCAGAGATTTATCTGAACTAAGTATCATTAAAGCTTTTGCAAATCCATCCACGTCATACGGAGATAAGCAAAATCCTGTTTCACCATCATGGGCGTAGTCTTTTATTCCTCCAACGGTTGAACTTATCAATGGAAGCCCGGATGCCATAGCTTCCAAAGGAGCGATACCCAAACCTTCTCTAACTGACGGATGAACAAATATATCGGCCACTCTACATAAATCAGGTATATCTTTTCTAAAACCTACAAAATGCACCTTTTGCCTTATGTTCAGACTAGAGGCTAGAAGCTCAAGTTTTGTTTTGTCAGGTCCTTTACCACACACAACATAATGCTGATTATCTAAATTGCATTTAGCAATAGCCTTTATTATAACCTTCTGATTCTTATGGATTTTAAGCTCACCAACAGAGAGAATCATGACGTCATCATCTGATATTCCGATTGATTTTCTTAATTTCTTATAAAAATCTACACTTAAAATATGGTCCATGAACTTTTTCACATCCAATCCTATTCCATGAATTTTTCTAACATTCCGAGCCTTAAATTTTAATGCTCTTGTATAGTCCTCCTCATTTATTGTCATAAGCATATCTACATATCTGGACATTATGTACTCAATGGGATAATATAATATCCAATTTATCAGAGGAGCTCCGCTAAAAAAGTGGAATCCATGAGCCAAATACCACACTTTAGATCCTTGCCGACGTGCTTCTCTCGCAGCTATACGTGTTACTACACTCATCACTGGACCATGTGTCCATATCACGTCGTAATTGCCTGAATCTACTATTGCCTTGACTTCACGCAAACCTTTGAGATTACGACAAACCTTGAAAGGGCTTCTCGCTAAACCAACTGTGTAAAATTTGATATTCTCATTAAAAATATTACGTAACGTATCTCCTCCTCCAATATAATCAGAACATGCTATATCTATTTCCCATCCGTCATTAATCAAAGCCTCAATATGAGGTTTCAAGAAAGCTCTAATCATACTGTCAGGCGCAGTGACCAACATTCTTTTTTTAGATTCTTTCATTTTCGAATCGATTTAGATTTCATAATAAAATAAGTTGCGCTTAAAAGACTTTTTAAGGAGTCTCTGAAAACAATATTTTGTATCATTAGTATCAATCCCAAGCCACATACCAAGACTACCCAATTCTCAGTGTACAAGGAAATAAAAATGTGAAATACCGCAAACAATAACTCATATAGCGACATTGACATCGTTTTTACTTTCATTAATTTTCCTATAATTTGTTCTGAAATAAAACATCTAATCGCCCCTATAGCCACCATACTAATAAGAGTCAGTACCAATGAATTGAAAACATAGACGCTAATAACTCCGAAAACAACACTAAGCGCAAGTATAAGATAATTTACATACATCATTTCCTTTTCACGCCTTAATACCTTAAAGTAAGTAATAAATACCAGATTCATCTTAGCGTCGAATATGCACATAGGTAATAGAATTGCTAAATACGCAACACTATCCGCATAATTCGGTAGCCACAGATTTATCAGCCATTTGCCCGGTATCATCAGAAAATATATCCACGGCATTAAGAAAAAGCAAAATCGGAACATATTAATGTAAGCATATAACTTTCCGTCATCTGATGTACATCGCAGAGCCGGGGAGAAAACCATCGAAACCTGCCGGATAAAGACAAGAGCAAACGCAGTAAGAGAAAGAGCCAAAGAAACTTTACCAAAGACAATAATACCCCAATGGCTATCTATAAAAAAACGGTCGATTCCCGCAATCAGCAAAGAAGCTATTCCAGATAGCATTAGAGTGACTCCAACCTTTATAGAATCTTTCAACTCCGGCCATATTTTTTTATATGGCACTGATATATTTGCCAGAAAATAACGACCTTTATAAAGACTATAGCATAAATTAAGTAAAGAACCGGCTATAAAAACACATAGGAATATGTATATATCCCTAATTCCAAATAAAATAAGTACTATTAAAGATAATAGAAAAAAAAGTTTGTCAATTATCACAGAAAAAGAATACCAATGTGTATGATTTGCAGCTTGAAAGATATAACCCATATACATTGAACAATTGAAAATAACCATATAGATGACACTAAAAAAAAATATGATTCTCCTTTCGTACGTCATGGGGGCAAGAATCAGTATAATGGTTATTATTACCGCAAAAATCATCTGTATCATCACAACTATGCGAAACTGCCCGCTAACAGCATCGCGATTCATTTCGCTAAAATCCAAGCCACTATATTTAAGATAAACGCCATCGTTTATTCCGCAATGAAAAAAGCCAACATAAGCAGAATAAAAAATGAATAACTGCCAAAATGAATACCCTTCCACACCTAAGAATTTGGGAAGTAAAAGAGTAACAACACAACTTTGAACAAGGGATATTATCTGGGCTGTAAAGGCAACTCTTAGATTTCTACCTAACTGACCTATGTTCATATTGAGCGAATAATGTTCGTTTTCCGTATAATAATACCAATAAAGAAAAGATTATAATATAGACTAGCTGACTAATGCTCAAAACAAAACGAATTAAGCATTCGCCTATTCCCTGCATAGCAATTCCATAAATTAGAAATGAATAAAGCATTAAATATATGGGGTGTCCACCCCATTTCCTTAACAAATGATAAGCAATTCCAGCAAAAAAACCGATTAGACACTCTATTATATACACACCAACTAAACCAAAGTCATAATAATACGTTCTAAGAGCTGTATAAATATTAGTCGATTTGCCTTTCCCAACGGAAACAAATGGCAGAAAGTGAATATCATTGGGCACAGATATTCCACAAGCATTTAAAAGTCCATAAAAGCCAAAGAATGTTTCCTCTCCAAAAAACCTATTATCAGGTTTATATACTTCAAGACTCCGATCTAATGCTATTATGGCCGCTCCACTATACCCAAAAAGCATCTCATCCCACGAGGATTTTCCAGTTTTTCCCGTCAAAAGGCCCAATGTTTGGAACACTGCAAAAAATATAACAAATGCTACAAACATCCTTTTAATCACACTAAAAAGACGATTTAAGCCCAATCGAGTCCTTTTACTTTTGAATATATTTAGGTAATAAGCGGCAATAAAAACAAAACAAATATATTGAAGCATAAAGGTACGTCCTGATCCCAATGCACTAATGAGCAAAGAAACAAGAATAACAATCATTTCCAATTTACTCTGCAACAGTGACGTACCGACCTTTTCTTCTCCGATTACAATTTTCTGAATCAAAAGATAGGAATAAAAGTAACCACTTACTTGGACGAAAAATGAGACAAGCGTTAATGCCATATTTCTAGATTCTATCGTACCATGAACCGAAGCAGCCCTATTATATTCCATCATATTGCTATAATCAGCATTTACGCTAACTGAAAGAGCAGTACTTATTGCATTTTGAATTCCCAAATACAATATGAAAACGCAAAATATAAGATAAATAAATGTGATTTTCTTTTTAGGCAAACGCAAAATCACCACATAGTTACTATACTGTTTTCCTGCAATCGTGGTACCATAAGCACTACCAAAAAAGAATGAAAGGGCAAATGCCGCCAGCACACTTACTATGAACAAGGACGTTCCAAAGCTTATGTCAACTGGAGTACCAATAACATTAGACAAAGCTATTAAAGAAGTAAGAAGAAAAGACTCACATACCAATGGAAATGGAGCCATAGGATCGCAATTGGATGAAACAAGTGCAAAAATAGTCAATAAAAAAAGCATTAGTACTAATGCTAACATACCCGATTTCCCTTTTTTAATTGTCTATATATCGCCTTCAGTTTATCAGCAGATAAACTGATATCAAACTTGGTATTTTCAATTTTCCGCCTTGCTTTTTCACGGTCGTAATCCTGCAATGACCAATCTATTGCCTTTATCCAATCTTCCAATGGAGCGTTTAAGTCTAAAAAACGGACATTACCTGTCACATCAACGGCTTGCGTTACGACAGTAGACGTAACTATCCGAAGGCCAGCTGCTTGCGCCTCAACAATCGCATTGGGGAGTCCTTCAAATTTTGACGGGAATAAGAAACTGTCAAAAACGCCCAAAAGGCATTTAACATCGCTTCGACTCCCTAAAAAACGCACTTGCTCCGATATTCCTAACTTAGATGCATATTCTTTCATTTTTTCCTGTAACGGTCCATCACCCACTAAAACCAGACTTACATCACTATGAAGTTTAAAATATCGGCTGAAGAGTTCTAATATAAAAACGTGATTTTTCGCCTCTACAAACCGACCAACATGTCCAATTATCTTAGCCTTTACACCCAATTTAGTTTTTAATTCTTCAAGTGCTTTTTGAGGAAAAACAAATGTTTTGCTATCAACTCCGTTGTCTATAACTTCAAATGCCTTGTTCCCATGCATCCATATTCCCGCCTCGGGACCGCAAGCGAGACGTTTATAAGGAATATTTCTTATTTTATATCGATTATAGTAGTGAAGACACTTTCCTATAATACCACCTACGTTATTTTGGGTATTCCTTGAATGAAGGATAATATTTATATTTCTGGAATGTGCTTCAAAAATTGGTATCGTGTTCAAAAGGGCATTAACATGAATGTGTATACAGTCGTATCTTCCATTCAGTAATTCACCTAATTGCCTTTTATGCTCAAGTGGATGCTTGAAGAAAGGCGGTAAAACAAATATTTTACCTCCACGCTTATCAATCATCTCCCTTAAACGCATATTAGTAATATCCGAATTTTGTATACAAAAATCTATTTGAAACTCGTTTGAATCCAAAAAGGGAAGCAAATTCGTCAGAGTAGTTTCAACCCCTCCTATATTCAGACCATATAAATAATGTAAAATACGCATTACTGATTATATTTATAACATATTTAAAATGTAAACTATAATACCGAACATTGCAAACAGAATCTATAAACAGATATAAAAGTGGAGTCTATTTACCTATACAAAAATAATATATTCCAACATCCATCACTTCTTTCTTTTCATAGATGTTTCTTCCGTCAATCACCATTGCCTTCTTCATCGTCTTCTTCAACACTCCCCAACTCGGCATCCGGAACTCTTTCCACTCCGTCACAAGCAACAACGCATCCGCATCCAGCACCGCATCATACATATCCGTAGCATAGACAACCTTATCCCCTATCCTACGCCTACATTCATCCATCGCAATCGGATCATAGACCTTCACGCTTGCACCAGCCTCTATCAACTTATCAATCAAAACCAATGCCGGAGCCTCCCTCATATCATCCGTTTCAGGCTTGAAAGCCAAACCCCATAAAGCGATTTGCTTACCTTTCAAGTCTCCATTATAATGTTTCAATAATTTCTCAAAAAGAATACTCTTTTGCTTCTCGTTCACCTCTTCCACGGCCTTCAACACACGCATCGGATAACCATTCTTTTCCGCAGTCTTTATCAATGCCTTTACATCTTTCGGAAAACAAGAACCACCATATCCACAACCGGGATACAAAAATTTACTGCCAATACGACTATCTGCACCAATACCTTTGCGAACCATATTTACATCAGCACCAACCAGTTCACAGAGGTTAGCGATATCATTCATAAAGCTAATTCGTGTAGCCAACATAGAATTTGCCGCATATTTTATCATCTCGGCACTAGGAATATCAGTAAATATCAAGCGATAGTTATTCATCATGAAAGGCTTATAAAGACGTTCCATTATAGCCTTAGCCTTTTCTGACTCCACACCTACTACCACACGGTCGGGCTTCATAAAATCATCTACCGCATCACCTTCTTTCAGAAACTCGGGATTGGAAGCCACATCAAACTCTATCTTTACATTACGCTTGTCAAGTTCTTCCTGAATGGCAGACTTTACCTTTTGTGCAGTCCCCACAGGAACCGTACTCTTAGTCACAACCAGCACATACTTATTCATATTACAGCCAATGGTACGCGCTACCTCCAACACATATTTCAAATCAGCACTGCCATCCTCATCAGGAGGAGTACCAACAGCACTAAACACAACCTCTACATCATCCAGACACTCCTTCAAGTCCGTTGTAAATTTCAGACGACCCGCAGTATAGTTACGATGAACCATATCTTCCAAGCCCGGCTCATAAATGGGAATAATACCTTTCTTCAGTTTTGCTATCTTACTGTCCTGCACATCCACACAAGTCACGTCAATCCCCATCTCCGAAAAACAGGTACCTGTCACCAAACCGACATAGCCGGTACCAACGATTGCTATTTTCATATTATCTTAGTTTACTTTTGATTACAATTGATAAAAAGAACGATACCAGTCTATCGTTTCCTGAACTCCCTCTTTAATAGGTTTGTCAGGCTTAAATCCCAACTCATTCTGCAAAGCCGAAGTATCTGCATTTGTCTGATAAACATCTCCCGGTTGCATCGGAAGATATATTTTCTCTGCAGGATGTCCAATAGCTCCTTCAATTGCCTGAATAAAGTCCATAAGTTTCACTGGATGAGAATTACCTATATTATATATTTTATATGGAGCAGTGGAAGAGCTCGGATCAGGGTTTTGAGCACTCCAATCCTGATTAGAAGTAGGAATATGGTCTATCACCCGAAGGATTCCTTCAATAATATCATCAATATAAGTAAAATCACGCAACATATCACCATTATTGAAAACCTTTATTGGCCTCCCGTGTAACATGGCATTTGCAAAAAGGAAAGGTGACATATCCGGACGTCCCCAAGGGCCGTAAACTGTAAAGAAGCGCAAACCAGTAGAAGGAATGCCATATAAATGGCTATAAGTATGAGCCATCAATTCATTTGATTTCTTTGTCGCTGCATAAAGGCTTACAGGATGTGCGATACTATCTTTTTCAGAAAAGGGAACTTTTCCGTTCAATCCATAAACACTACTGGAGCTAGCGTAAACCAAATGCTTCACTTTGTAATGACGGCAACCTTCCAATACATTCAAGAAACCATCTATATTGCTTTCCACGTATGCATATGGATTTTCTATTGAATAACGTACTCCAGCCTGAGCCGCTAAATTTACAACTTTGTCAAAAGACTCATTGGCAAAAAGCATTCGCATCGCCTGTTTATCCTCCAGATTTATACGAACAAACCGAAACTGCTCAGATGTATTACTTTGGACAAATTTATACCAATCAACCGTATTTTTATCAATGCCTAAAGTACCCAAACGTCCATACTTCAGATTGACGTCATAATAGCTGTTGATATTATCAAGCCCTACCACCTCATCTCCACGAGAAAGTAGACGTTTACAAACATACGAGCCAATGAAACCAGCAGCCCCCGTAACAAGAATTTTCATATAAAACTATGGACAAATATTAGGGAATAAATTCATTTAGAAGTTCTTGTTGTTCAACAGTTAGAGAATCACCCCAGCCATTCATAATCGCACGTGCTTCTTTCGCCAACTCCTCATCGGATGTCTCTCCATAGCAAACCACCAACAATTGGCATTTCAACAAAGAATCAGATATTTTATTCAGAACCTCCCAACTACGATCAAGCAGTATTTGAACTTTTCCTCCTTTATCGCCACGATCATAAATCGTAGCACTATAAGCTTTCAAGAGAGTAACACAAAGAGTCGCTTCTTCTTCATCATTCCGAGCTTTTTTCTGATACAAGGCTTCCGCCTGATTATAAACATCTGAATTTAGTTGACGAAAACGATCCGCATAAATGGGTTCACCATCCATGCCAAGATAAAGAAGCTCATGCGTGAGTTGACGCAAAGCATCGATTTGAGACTTCATATAATTAAGATTACAAATTATGAATTACAAAGCGTATAAGTAACAAAGTACAATGTGCAGAATTATGAATTATTCTTCTGTTATCGGAACAATAAGAGAGGGGTGAATAAAAGTGGTAGCTACTGCCATAACCCCCTGAATAGAAACAACTACCCGACGATCACCTTTTACACGAACAAATATACCTTCGACACCTTCGAAAACCCCACCGGTGATGCGGACACGATCTCCTTTCTGCATGGAATATTCCGTAGGCGGCAAGTAAATTACTTGTTGGTCGTAAGAACCGGCGATGGCTATAAAATGGCGCATTTGGATTTCCGGAACAATAATCGGCTGCTTCGTCTCACGATCCATGATATAGCGAAGAGGTAGAAGAACAGCATTTTCCTCCTTAATTTCGTCAATCTTCTTACGAGTGGAATAAATGAAAACCAGATTATGTATGGCAGGAACGAGTTTACGAATACGTTGCTCCTTCCGCGTTACATATTCATAACGCATAGGAATGAAGTTTTCGATATTATTCTTGTCCAAAAACTCTTTCAAAACGAGTTCCCGGCTATAGGTGATACGCAAAGCATACCAATGATATTCAGAATTCAAAATGGAAGATTGAGAGCTCATGAATGATTAACTGTTCTCGTCTGGATATTTCTTGGGGACACCGGGGAATGAAAATTCCTTCCGGTTAAAACGTAAATCCGTGATGGTGAATTTGCTACGTTCAACGGCCTAAATTTAGACTCCCTATCGCAGGAAGTGCAAACAGGCACTTTTGAAGACTGGAAAAGCTGATTTTGCTGAAAAAGCACAATTCTCGACTTCTAATATACTGTAAACAAAAGACTTAATAGAACAAAATATACTATTAATCGTTCGTTTAATGGGCACAAAGATAAGGGGGATTTTCGAAAGAACAAAGTGTTTAATAAAAATAATTCTAATCATATCATTTAATCCTATCCACAAGTACCTGTAAGGGCACTTCCAAAAGGGCTACACCATTTACCCCGGATGACTACACCCTCTTGTATGTAAGGCTACACCCTTTGCGGCAAAAGGTGTAGCCCTATACAAGCTATGATTAACACACCAGATAATAAGGAATTTTATTCAACACTATTTCGCTCATTACCTCAACGACAAAGGCACTTTAAAACCACTCTGAGAATTAGTCACTTCCAAGAAGTTAAGAGTTTGTCGACAGGAAGTTAACTCTTTGTCGACAAACGCTTAACTTCTTGGAAACAAGCTCTTAATACCTTGAAAACAGGACAAACTTTGTTACATCACAAGACTTCTAAAGTTTATTCCAATTTAGTGACAAATGATATAATTCAGTGCATTATCTGCAACCATCGAGTCAATGCAAAGCCTCCCATTTCAGGGGTAATCAAGCCATACCATCAAGTTCTTGCTCAATCGTCTTATTAAGTTGTGGAAGCATCGATTCTATTTTGCAGCAACAAACCTGGGCCCTTGAGTTAAGAAACTCAGCAAGAAGTCATACAAAGAAAAAAGAAAGGGGCGCACTTCAAATTTTGAAGTGCACCCCTTATTTACCTAATGCCTAATAAAAACCTCTTTTTACCCTAATTTTAGAGTAGCTCTCAATCTGAGAGTTTCCGATGAATCTTATCTATCTCCATTTCTTCACAACCTTCTTGTCTGACGGAGTAGCCTCAATCAAACTCAGGGCAAAGCCACCACTACGTGCCAACTTCACAGACATCTTAGTCTTACTGGTCACAATACCTTTCTTTATCTGATAAGAAGTCGGATTCTCTTTGTAATCAGCATCTTTACCATCAGCATAAAGAGTAGCTACATACTGCTTGCCAGGTTCCAGAAAATCCAGAGTAAAGTTAGCAGTACGTGCATTCTCATCTGTGATGCCACCTACAAACCAGTTATTCGTTCCTTTCGCCTTACGAGCTGCCGTAATATAATCACCCGGTTCCGCTTCCAGATATTTACTATCATCCCAATCTACCGCTACATCTTTGATGAATTGGAAAGCATCCATGTGCTTCTCATAATTCTCAACTAAATCGGCAGCCATCTGCAACGGACTGTATAATGTCACGTAAAGAGCCAACTGCTTACAGAGAGTGGTCTGTACCTGTCCATGAGGCAGATCGCCCATGAAATCAAGTTTTGTATCGAAGATACCCGGAGTATAATCCATCGGGCCACCAATCAGACGATTAAATGGAAGCAAGGTAGTGTGGAACGGTTTACTGCCACCAAAAGCCTCATATTCCGTACCACGGGCAGACTCGTTACCAATCAGGTTAGGATAAGTACGGCAAAGTCCGGTAGGACGCACAGCTTCATGGGCATTTACGCAAATTTTATACTCGGCAGCTTTAGTCACGGCGTACAGATAATGGTTGTTCATCCACTGACCGTAGTGATGCTCTCCACGAGGAATCATGTTACCTACATAACCACTCTTCACTGCATTGTAACCGTTGTCTACCATAAACTGGTAGGCTTTATCCATATGACGTTCATAATTGCGTACGGATGCCGAAGTTTCATGGTGCATCATCAATTTCACACCTTTACTTTTAGCGTAAGCGTTCAACATCTTTACATCAAAGTCAGGATATGGAGTTACAAAATCAAATACATAATCTTTAGAATGACCGAACCAGTCTTCCCATCCTTCGTTCCAGCCTTCTACCAGCACTTGATCAAGTCCATTTTCAGCTGCAAAGTCTATATAACGTTTTACGTTCTCATTGGTAGCACCATGGCGTCCGTTAGGTTTAGTTTTGGCATAGTCCGTTTCACCCAATTTTACAGAAGGCAGATCATCGGTATAAGCCCAAGTGCTCTTTCCGGCAATCATTTCCCACCATACGCCTACATATTTCACCGGCTTAATCCAGGAAACATCTTCATAAGCACAAGGCTCATTCAGATTCAATGTCAGTTTGGAATTCAGAATATCACGGGCGTCATCACTTACGATAACCGTACGCCACGGAGACTTACAGGGAGCTTGCAGGTATCCTTTATCTCCTTTTGCATCAGGGGTAAGCCAGGATTCAAATACAAAATTCTTATCATCCAGATTAAGATGCATACAGGAGTAATCCACCAAAGCAGCCTCATGCAAGTTAATATAAAGACCGTCAGCTGTTTTCATTTGCAGAGAAGTCTGTACACCCGTCGGAGAGAACGTAGTCTGTGAAGAATTAGGAGTGATCGCACCATCCATCAAGCCACGGATTTCAGAAAGCTTAGATTCTGTATAATCATATTCCTGTGTATCATAATCGCCCGGTATCCAGAAAGCAGTGTGATCGCCTGTCATGGCAAACTGAGTATGCTCTTCCTTGATAACAAAATAATTCAGGTTCTTAGACAAAGGAAATTCGTAACGGAAACCCAAACCGTCATCAAACAGACGGAAGCGGATGATCATATTGCGATCTTGCGCTTTCTGGTTCAACGTTACAGCCATCTCATTATAATGGTTGCGAATTTGTTTCACTTCACCCCACACCGGCTCCCAAGTCTCATCAAAAGTGGAAGTTTGGGTATTTGCCAGTGTAAATCCATTCATCAGTCCCGGAGCATCTTTCAGTTCCAAGCCGAGTTTAGAAGGTTTGATAACAGCTTTTCCTTTGTAGGAAAGTTCATAGATCGGTTCACCTTGTGCGTTCACTGAAAAGTTCAGTTGCAGTTGTCCGTTCGGCGAGGTGATACTCTCAGCCATTGCCCAATTGCTTACAAACAAAAAGAGCAAGAGACAGAACAATTTGATTGCTTTCATGTTTTTCATGATTTGAATTATTTTAGAGAATTATAATCGTGATGCAAATATAAGGATGAAATGACATGTGAACGAAGGAATAAAATGAAAATATAGATGATTTACCGGCAAACGTTTGCATAACTGGTTTAGTTTCTGATTTTTAAGCATTAAGGGGAAAAACCGGAATATAAACCCGATATAAATGAAAAATTGTACCTTTGCAGGCATTATCGGAATAATAACAGAATAAAAATGAAAGAATTGATATACATTTTCCTTGGTGGCGGAACAGGCAGTGTGCTCCGTTACTATGTGCAGGAACTACTGCACGAACGGATCATCCCTTATTCCTTTCCTTGGGCAACATTTACAGTCAATATCTTCGGCAGTTTTCTCATCGGGTTGTTTTATGCCCTTTCCGCCCGTTTTAATCTCTCGCCCGAAATGCGTCTGTTATTGACAGCCGGTTTCTGCGGTGGATTCACCACTTTCTCTACTTTTTCCAATGATGGTCTGACCTTGCTGAAAGGTGGTTTCTATGGAACATTTATAGCATATACCTTAATCAGCATCACGTTGGGAATATTGGCTGCATTGGCAGGAGGAGCAGTCGGCACTAATCACTTATCACTCACCACTAATCACTAAACACAACTATATTCTGAACAAAAACCGATTGCTTCTTGTTTCCTATTTAAAATAATTACAAATAATATCATAATTATGAAAATAGAAAAGATTATCGGACGTGAAATCCTCGATTCAAGAGGAAATCCCACAGTGGAAGTAGATGTAATGTTGGAATCGGGCTTTATGGGCCGTGCTTCCGTTCCTTCCGGCGCTTCTACGGGAGAACACGAAGCTTTGGAACTCCGTGATGGCGACAAAGGACGTTATGGAGGCAAAGGTGTATTAAAAGCTGTAGAAAACATCAATGATATTATCGCTCCGAAACTTGTCGGAATGTCAGCCCTCGACCAGATGGGCATCGATCATACCATGCTGGCATTGGATGGAACAAAAACGAAATCAAATCTGGGAGCAAATGCTATTCTCGGCGTATCCCTCGCCGTAGCTAAAGCTGCCGCCGCTTATCTCGATATACCCCTGTACCGCTACATCGGTGGTACCAATACATACGTAATGCCCGTACCGATGATGAATATCATCAACGGTGGTTCACACAGTGACGCTCCTATTGCCTTCCAGGAATTCATGATACGCCCTGTAGGCGCAACTTCCTTCCGTGAAGGTCTGCGCATGGGTGCCGAAGTATTCCACGCTTTAAAGAAAGTACTGAAAGATCGTGGTCTGAGCACTGCAGTAGGTGACGAAGGCGGTTTTGCACCAAATCTGGAAGGTACAGAAGATGCCCTGAACAGTATTATTGCCGCCATCAAAGCTGCCGGATACGAACCGGGCAAAGATGTAATGATTGCCATGGACTGCGCTTCTTCTGAATTCTATAAAGACGAAATCTACGATTATACCAAGTTCGAAGGCGAGAAAGGCAAGAAACGCACAGCTGACGAACAGATTGACTATCTGGAACAACTTATCAACCAATTCCCCATCGACTCTATCGAAGACGGCATGAGCGAAAATGACTGGGAAGGCTGGAAGAAACTTACCGACCGCATCGGCGACCGTTGCCAGTTGGTAGGTGACGACCTTTTTGTTACTAACGTTGATTTCCTGGCCATGGGTATTGAAAAAGGTTGTGCCAACTCTATTCTAATTAAAGTAAACCAAATCGGTTCCCTAACCGAAACATTGAATGCCATCGAAATGGCTCACCGCCACGGATACACTACCGTGACCTCCCATCGCTCCGGGGAAACGGAAGACGCTACGATTGCCGACATCGCCGTTGCCACCAATAGCGGACAAATCAAAACCGGTTCATTGAGTCGTTCCGACCGTATGGCAAAATATAATCAGTTGCTTCGCATCGAAGAAGAACTGGGCGCTAATGCTGTTTACGGTTATAAACGTATAAAATAACCATGAATTCTATTTAAGTGTCAAAAAATAAAATAATCAAGAGGGGCGAACCATCACGGACCGCCCCTCTTCTACTTTAACCTTAAAATCACCAATCAGTCTACTACCTTGAAGAAAACTTCTTCTCCGGACTGACTATCCGTTGCCACCCAAAGCCCAAAGTCTCCGGGTTCCACAACTTTAGCCATATCTATGTTCCAAAATGCAAGTTCACTAACAGGGAGTTCAAACGAAACGCTTTTTTTCTCACCCGGCTTCAATGTCACACGAGTGAAACGTTTCAGTTCTTTCACCGGACGGGTCACGGAACCAATCTTATCTTGTATATACAATTGAGCTACTTCCGTTCCTTCATATTTCCCGGTATTTTCCAGATCGAATGTCACTGTCAACACATCATCTTTTTTCAGTACATCAGACGCCAGTTTGATGTTGCTATACTTAAATGTGGTGTACGACAAGCCATAACCAAACGGAAACAAGGGATCAAAACCCGCATCCATATAGAAGGAAGTACAGCCCAGTGAAGTCTGTCCTGCCTCAACAGCAATATCATTCAGCAACACTTCATTCCGTGTAGCCGGACGTCCGGTATTATTATGAGCGTAGTACACAGGAATTTGTCCCACCATCCTCGGGAAAGTGACCGGCGCCTTTCCACTCGGCACAGCCTTCCCCAAAAGCAAATCAGCCAATGCAGGACCGCCCATTGTGCCCGGATGGAATGAATAGAGAACAGCAGTCGACTCTTCGACTTCTTTACCGATAGTCAACGGACGACCCGCCATCACAATAGTCACTACAGGTTTACCCGTCTTAGCCAAAGCTGTAATCAAAGCTCCCTGATCACCCTGCAAATCCAGATCAGCCAAACAGTGAGCTTCACCCGAAAGAATAGATTCTTCACCCACAAAAGCAAGAATGACATCTGCACGTGCAGCGGCGGCAGCTGCTTTAGCCACACTTGCCGGATTTTTCTCACGACTATATGCTAGTCCCGGTTCATAAATCACCTGTACTTTATCGCCAACCATTTCCTTAATAGCGTTCAACGGAGTCTGAGTACGAGCTTTCTCACCATCAAATATCCAAGTACCCAACTGTTCATAAGGTGCATTAGCCATAGGTCCTACCACTGCAACAGTTTTCACAGATGGCTGTAACGGCAACACTTCCTTATCATTCTTCAACAGAATAGCCGATTCAACAGCGGCTTGCTTAGCTGCTTCCAAATGAGAAGGAGCATACATGACAGATGTTTGTTGTTCATCTACATAAGGAGTATCAAACAATCCTAAACGATACTTGATACGCAAAATATTACGAACAGCCTCATCGATAGTGCTTTCCTTCACCTTTCCCTCTTTCACTAATTCCGGCAGTTCTTTCACAAAAGTGTAACTCACCATTTCCATATCTACTCCTGCATTCACAGATTTCATTGCCGCTTCTTTTGAACCGGCGGCAAAACCATGGCTTATCATTTCGCTGGCAGAAGCCCAGTCCGTCACAACAAAACCATCGAATCCCCACTCGTCACGGAGTACATTCTTCAAAATAAAAGCATTCCCGGTAGAAGGGATTCCATCATTATCATTAAATGAAGTCATAAACGTGGCTGCACCCGCTTTGGTGGCAGCTTCAAAAGGTGGCAAATAAACATTGCGCAAACGACGTTCGGGAATGAACGTGGAATTATAATCACGTCCTCCTTCGGCTGCACCGTAACCTACAAAATGTTTAGGGCAAGCTGCAATTGAAGTAGGGCTATTCAGCGAATCTCCCTGAAAACCTTCTACCATAGCTGCTCCCATTACGGAAGTAAGGTACGTATCTTCACCACACCCTTCGGCAATACGTCCCCAGCGAGGATCGCGGGCAATATCAATCATTGGCGCAAAAGTCCACCGGATACCTACAGACGAAGCTTCAATAGCTGCTATCCGTGCACCGTCTTTCGCTACCTGCGGATTGAACGAAGCCGCTTGTCCCAAGGGAATAGGGAAAATTGTTTTAAACCCGTGAATGACATCACGCGCTATCAATAAAGGAATACCCAAACGGGATTCTTCCATTGCCACGCGCTGTAGCGCATTAATACGCACCGGATCCACCTCATTCAAGATGGAACCGATTTCACCTTTCTTAATCAAAGCACTCATATCCTCGATATTACCGTAAGAGGAAATCTGGTTCATCTGACCGATTTTCTCCTCAAGGGTCATCTTAGACAGGAGAAATTCTACTTTTTTCTCGGTTGCCGCATCACTACCTTTATTGGCTACTTGCGTACAAGAGACAAAAGGCAAGAGAAACAAGCAGGCGGAGAAGATTTTCAGTGTCTTCATGAATTAACCTAATTATGTATATTATTACCTATCATTATAAATTGATTGTCCACATCACTAACTGCTCAGTTTATTTCTTTTGAAACACGCGTACATAATCCACCTTCATCGTTATAGGCAAGGCACTCTCATCTACACCTTTGTATCCTCCCCAATCACCGCCCCATGCAAGGTTGAGAATAGGATAGAAAGCATAAGTGAACGGCCACACATTTTTGCCGGAACCTTCATTCTTGAATGTCATCAATTCTGTTCCATCTACAAAGAATTTCAGATAGTCGGGTGTCCACTCACAAGCATAGACATGGAACTCTGACTCTGCCGTACCAATATTGCGAGATGCAGTCTTCTGAGTGTTTATGGTATGATTATAAGCTGCACAATGAATAGAAGAAGACACGATATTCGCATCAACACCCACTTCTTCCATGATGTCAATCTCGCCACACCCCGGCCAGGGATTAGTAGAGTAATTATTGTTCACTGGCATCATCCAAAAAGCAGGCCAAGTACCCTTACCTTTAGGAAGCATGATGCGAGCCTCAAAATAGCCATAAAGCCATCCAGTATTTACTTTAGCATACACACGTCCCGAATATATCTTACCATCAGACCCTTTAAAGCAGTTGATATTTAATTTACCATCTACTAATTCCGTCACATGCTTACCATTTGCTGAACCATTCACATATTCCTGAAGTTCATTATTCACCCAACCAGGCTTTTGCACTTCGTGTGTCCAATCGGTGCCAAGAGTGCTACCTTCATTAAACTCATCGTGCCAAACCAGGCGATATCCTTCGGGAGTGTTTATCTCACGGTCTTCAGTCGACTCTTGAGTGATGCTCACCGTAATCTTCTCCGCACCCGAAACAATATCCAAAGTTCCCTTCCTGGAAGTTTTATTCTCATTAGGGGCTGTCGTAACACTTACTGTCTTGCCATCTTTCTTTTCGGCCTTTAGCCAACTATCGTTAGACGTCACACTCCAGTCACCCGTAGCTACAACGGACAATAGGAAATTCTCGCCACGAGAATTGGAATATATCTCACGCTTCGAAACAGACATTGGGGTTCCTTGCGTCACAGGTACCACAACACGCTTTGCTCCGGATTTAATGATTACAGAACCGTTGCGATCAGTTGTTCCCGAATTTACATTCACAGTAACGGCGACTTTCCCTTTATCCAAAGAAGAATCCAGCACTTTTACTTTCACCCAAGAGGTACAATCATCGCTGGCAAAAGCTGTCCATTCAACGCCGCTACAAGTAATATTTAGCGTATAAATAGCTTCTATAGCAACAGCTTCTAGCTTTTCAGGAGAGCATGTCAATGTTACATTATCAGATAATGGATCCAATTCATCACCGCTATTTCCGCAAGCGATTAACACTATAAACAACAAAGATAAAACATAGTTATATTTCATTATCAACATATTTAGTTCGATAATATTCAGTTGTCGAATAAGCTGACCTATAAAACTTCTTTCTGTAAAGAAGGGGGGAGAATGAAATCTCAATATCCATAAGATCACGTTCTTCCCCTTCCATTTATAAGTAATATATTCTATTCCTAAATTTCAGTAAACAGTTTATAAGACAGATCATTCAGCCCTATTTTTTAATGACCGTGATGTCATTAATAGTTATTACAGCACCTTCAGGAGCTCCGCCAAAACCAAAAACGAGCATCAGTTTTGGAGCATCTTCAGCTTTAGACAACTTTGCGTTTTCTATTTTGAATACAAAATCTCCTGCGGGGATTACTTCTTGGTTAGCGAAGAAGAAATTTTCATCATCACCATCTTTTGTCAATTTGACTATCATACCGGGTAACTTGACAGTAGAATTAATCTTCACCGAGAAGTCCACAGTATCATCAACTGTAGCCGAAAGGTCTGTATGAAATTTCCATTGAGCACGCCATATCTCAGCTGCAGATGTCAATACAGGAACTACTATTGTATGCTTACTACCCTCGTGTGTGGTTTCCGGATTACAGTCAATCGCCCCCCAACCATCATCACCAAAAAAAAGTTCCTGAGTAAAAGTAGAATTCTCATCCACAGCTTTCCAAATATTAGCCGCATCATTATAATCAAACGGAGTAACTAGTTCTTTGGGTATTTCAGTTCCATCATCATTAGCATGATCTTTCAGTACAAAACTTTCAATGCTAACTTCTGTGTTCGCCGCATTTCCACCAAAATCGAATACAACCTTAACATTACTAAAGTCAGTTACCGGTATGTTTTCAGGGTCTGCGCTATAGATTTCAAGATTCGCCCCCCACAATGCTTTGGGCTCTCCCGCATCAAGAGCGAAGTTCTTATCCATAAGAATAATATTATCATTATCAGCTTGACAGATTTTCACCTTCACGTTTTTATGCGCTGTAGAAGATGTGAGAATAACAGAAAAATCATAATGCTTGCTAGCAGAAATAGACAGCCCTGTATTGATTGCCATCTGTGCCTGCCACTGATCAGTAGTAGCCTCAGGAAGAGTAATGGTATAAGCTCCCTTAGATAAAACGCATCGAGGAGCATCTATCATATTCCATCCCGGAGCATACCAAAATGCAGGATTATGTGCTGGATTATCATTATTACCGGGATTGTTCGGAAGCTCCAGTCCCTTGAAAAGATTGTAATTACTATCTTCAACGAAACCACCGAAACCGGTCATCTTTGTTTTCTCTACAACAAAAGTTTTCACAACAGAACCATCACTGAACCCATTAGCATTCTTCACTTTACATTCTACAGTATATGTACCTTTTTTACGATAATACTTTGAAAGGCTAAATGCCGACGAATAAGTTGCACCATCAATAATCCAAACCGGAGTAATTCCAGGAGCGGAAGTAAATTCAAAATTCGCATAATTGGTTGACTGATCTACAGTCACTTTAAAATTGTCAGCATAATCTGAAGCTTGCGGGATATCTCCATTTGCACCCGTAAAATCTTCGGGCGAACATGCAGTCATTGCAAAACTTGCAATCAACACCCCTGCCATATATTTAAAAATATTTTTCATATCGTTTATTCTTTAATAAAGTTATGGGAAACTATTTATAATCGTTCTGGACCAAGGCCGGATCGGAATCCAACTCACCCTGCGCGATAGGAATATATTTCTTCTTCGAATTCCAGGAATTAGTGCGATAACCATATTCATCGGGAATAAGTGCCGTAGTAGCCTTATTCTTGGATGAAGCTCCGTTGATACCCTCAGCACGCACCAAGTCGAAATAACGTTTACCTTCGCCCACAAACTCAAGACGACGCTCGGTGAGTATATCGTCCACGGTAGCTGTGGAGAGTTCTGACAGTCCGGCACGGGTGCGGACTGCATTCAGCCACGTCTTGGCTTCACCGGTTGCGCTGCCGCCGGTGCGGAGAGACAGTTCAGCTGCATTAAGCAACGTTTCGGCATAGCGATAATAACGGTAATTATTATTGTAATTCAAGTTCTGGTCGAATGGAGCACTCTTAAAATTCCGGTCATACGGACGGTACTTGCGTAACCAAATATGGGTATCCTGATAGCGGGCGGTATACTCCGTTCCACGCACATCCCAGCAAGTAGCATCGCGACGTTTGTCCGTACTGCTAAACATTTCATAGGTTTCGAGGCGCATTGGCAAAAATCCCCAGCCTTCACCTGTCCAATCTGGATCAGCAGTAAATGTATTGGGTGAAATCAGTGTAGGAAGCACAGTACCGCCAATAGCCAACGGACTTCCCCATCCACGTTCAGAGTTAGTCTGCTCGTAATTGATTTCCCAAATAGACTCATTACACCACTCACCGGTTGTGTCCCAGATGGAAGCATAATCGGTCACCAACTGAAAGTTGGAGTCTGCTATAATCTCTTTCATATAGCCAAGAGCTTTTGCAAAACGAGCCTCATCGTTCTGATACATCACCATTTCAGCATACATCATATAAGCCATAGACTGAGTGACGCGTCCCAACTGACTGTCATCATTTTCCCCTTTAGCAGTCTTATAGTACTTCAAAGGTAACACTTTCGAATCTATCACAGCTTCCAATTCCACAATCAGTTCATTGTAAACATCGTCGGCCTTGTATTGTGGAGCTGTATAGGGAGGCTTGGAAAGATTCTCCAGATAGAAAGGAACATTGCCGAAATAATGCCACAGCATATTATAATAGAACACACGTAAACAACGCGCCTGCATCTCATAGCTATTGCGATTTTCTGGTGTAACATCAGTAGCCCAATCCAAATACTTCAGCAAATCATTACAACGCTTAACGCCCGAATAGTCTACTGTCCAAAGAGAACTGAGTGTATTGTTCTCATTACCTTCATAATTGAAAAGCATATGCCAATTCTGCATATCCGTCTTAGTGGCACCGCCTACCCAGAAATTGTCACCCATGATTTCAGCATCAATATTCAGGGCATTATACTGTCCCAATCCCCAGTCGGCCCAATGAATAGGATCATAAGCCGCAATCAGTGCCTCCTGAATATGCGCATCCGTAGTATAATAATCTTCCAAAGGTTCACCTGTGGGGTTTTCCACCTCAAGGAAACTGTCACTACAACCGGCAGTTAGCATCGTGGCGACAGAAAGTAAGCCTATTGCTAATATCTTATTTGTTTTCATATATTTCTTGATTTTTTTAGATTAGAAAGAAACGTTTACACCTACAGTAAAGGTACGAGCCTGTGGATAAACACCACGATCGATACCAAGAGATTTAATGCCATCAGGACCGGAAGAGATTTCAGGATCAAAGCCCCAATACTTTGTCCAAGTCACCAGATTCTCAGCCTGCACATAAAAGCGTAAACGTTCGATAGTAAGTTTACGAGTAAGAGCCTTAGGTAATGTATACCCCAAAGTGATATTCTTGAGACGAAGGTAAGAACCATCACATACATAAAGGTCGGATACCATCCAGTTTGTGGCATCACCCACTGCCAAACGGGGATACTTATTAGAAGTTCCCTCACCGGTCCAGCGACCTAGCATCCAGGAAGGATAGTTACCTGAAGCAACATCGGTACGATAAGTAGCATCAAAAATATCAGCACCGGCTACACCCTGGAAGAAAATATTGAAGTCGAAACCTTTCCAGTCGGCATTGAAGTTTAAACCATAAGTCCAGTCAGGCGTACCATTACCGATATTGGTACGGTCATCAGCCGAAATACTTCCGTCACCGTTCACATCCACAAAGCGCGTATCACCGGGAACGGCATTCGGCATTATCATAGCCCCATCCTTATTGACATAAGCACGGACCTCGTCCATATTTTGGAATATCCCGTCAGTCTTATAGCCGAAGAAGTACGGAAAAGGCTGTCCGTTTGACCCACGCGTACCACCACCGGACAATCCTTGAATACCATCAAAATCCATATAGCCAGTGTCATTACCTAAGTTCTTCAATGTATTTTTAAGATAAGTGGCATTACCCTTGACAGCAAATTTAGCATCCGAAATATTCCACTTGTAGCTAATCTCAAACTCAAAGCCGCTATTTTCCATGTCACCCACGTTTCCCAAAGGTTTGCTTTCACCTACATAACTCGGAATAGGCATCTCCATAATCATGCCATTGGTCTTCTTGATATAATAATCGGCGCTGACTGTCAATGCGTTGTTAAAGAAACCTAAGTCGATACCAAAGTCAGTCTGTTCACTTTCTTCCCACTTCAAATCAGGATTGGCCAGGCGCTGCGCCTTTGATCCGATATACTTGACTGCATCTCTACCAAGAAGCACATTATTACCCATAGCCGTAAGTGAGGTATACCCGAACTCATCTATATTGTCATTACCATTCTTACCCCAACTAGCACGAATTTTTAAGTTAGAAAGCCATTCACGTGTATTTTCCATAAATGCCTCATTCATCACATTCCAGCCTGCAGATACAGAAGGAAATGTACCATACTTATTGTTAGGACCAAAACGGCTTGAACCATCACGACGTATCGTAGCCTGAATCATATAACGTTCGTCATAGTTATAACTGAAACGGGCAAAGAGGGATGACATAGTGTGTTCCACACGGGGAGCACCTGATGTACCATACTGAACAGTAGTAGTGGATATGATTTTATTTCCATCTTTATCCAATATATAATTACCATCTCCATCTGTCTTATAAGTATATTCGATATTTCCCGTAGCATAGTCAATGGAAGGTTTATCAGGATTAACCAGATTCCAACGATTACCCTTCAAATAATCACCCTTGTATTTTAAAGCAGACTGTCCCAATACCACACCAAAGGTATGCTTACCAATAGTCTTATCATAAGTCAAAGTATTTTCTAACTGCCATGTAACATTCTGCTCCTTATTGGCTTCCACACTGGTATGTGAAGCATTATTATTGCCTGAAAGATAGAAACGGGAAGTTGTGGCCTTGTCATATCCCCAAAAACCCATATCAGCACTGTAACTAAAGTGATATTTCAGATTATCCCACAACTGCAAGTCAAAAGAAAACTTGGGTACAAACTTATGTGACCAATTCTTCTGAGGATTTAACGTCATCATGGCCATCGGATTGTTCATTTCCTGATAAGCGCCACCATAACCGGGCACTGTATAGGGATTTCCATTTGCATCACGAGGCAGGTCATAAGCCTTATAATAGTCTATCATTTCAGTTGCTGCATCCCCTGTCAATGTAGGTGTCAATATAGGAGACAAATAGAGAGCGGATCCCAAAGCAGAACCGAATTCTGAGTTAGTGGAGATGCCGGTGGAGTGTGTGCGCATATAAGCGATATTTACACCCAAATCCAACTTATTAAGGAAGCTACGTTCCTTGGAAGCATCAATCAGATTGTACTGTGTGTTAGAGCGAATAGTCAGACGGTCATAATTAGATTGCCCGTAGTTACCACCAACAATACCATCTTGCGTATAATATCCCAATGAGAGATAATAATTTATTTTTTCAGATGCTCCACTGATAGTTACATCATGATTCACCACTGGTGCATTGTCATTGAACACCAGATTCTGCCAATCTGTACCAAAACCTGTGATGGCTTGTCCATTAGCATCTATCAAATTGTAGGGATCAGCATACACCGGAGCCTGGCCACCGTTCACGCGACTTTCATTCTGCAAAATAGCATAATCCGTAGCACTTGTTACGTCACGTTGCTTCCATGCACTCTGCCAGCCATAAGAAAAATTATAATTAATTTGTGCCTTCCCCATCTTACCCTTTTTGGTGGTAACGAGGATAACACCATTGGCAGCACGTGCACCATAAATAGCTCCGGATGCAGCATCTTTCAAAACTTCGATAGATTCGATATCATTCGGATTCACAAAGTCAAGGCCACCTCCGATAGGCATACCGTCCACGATATAAAGCGGATCACTATTATTAATAGTACCGATACCACGTACACGTACGCGAGGAGAATCACCCGGTTGTCCTGAAGCCGAAGTTACATCTACACCGGCAGCCAGTCCCTTCAATGCATTATCCATGCGAACAGGAGCCTTTCCGGCAATGTCTTCGCTGCTTACCTTGGCAATAGAAGCAGTGACTACACTCTTCTTTTGCACACCGTAACCCACTACCACCACTTCATCCAGCGCTTCAGAATCCTCTTGCAGAACAATTTTCAGTTCACGCTTGCCACTAACCGAAACTTCCTGTGATTGAATCCTATATAAGAAATAGAAAGGATTGCGTCGGAGGGAACCGACAAAGCAAATTCACCGTCTATACCGGTGATTGTTCCCGTAGTGGCATTACCTTTCACCACCACATTTACTCCAGGTAAGGGTTCATTGTCCGCACCACTTACCACCGTACCTTTTATCTGTATATCTTGTGCATATACAGCAGAAGCTAAGGTAAAGCTCAGTAAAAATAAAACTGATAATAACTTTTTCATAAGTTTTACTAAATTAAGATTAACAATTCTCGGTTTCGTTCTCAATTGAACACTGCAAACATAGAGTAAAATGCAATAAAAGAAGCCCTAAGTACCCATTCTTAAATACGTCAATTCAAAATTCAGAATACGTTATCAATACGTCAAAAACAAATAAACAATTGATAATCAGAGAAAACACTATACTTTCATCGAATACGTCATTGCATGTTATAGAACATAGAACACTGTTTTTCTAAACTACAATAACACGAAAGCCGGGTAATTTATAAAGGAAGTTAATAACAGAAATACAGGAAAAACTTAAAGATTATCGGTTGAATAACTCAAAAGTGAATTTGCAACCTATCTCCTTAAATTTCCAATTGGCAAAGCTGCCAAAGACTCCGAAATCAAAAATATTGGTGCCGATGCCATAACCAACCTCAACATAAGGGTTCAGATGCGGAACAACCAAAGCATTCAGATAAAGACGCTCATTGAGCACATGCTGTGTATACTTCACCAAATGACGCAACATCAGGAAGGGAGATTCATACGTCAAATGCCCACGGAGATATTTACGGGAGGAGTTATACCACCGCCCGTCAAGCAACTGGAATACACCGCCAATTTCATCATTCCATCCCACGGGAAGATTGGAACGGGTAAAATTGGCAAAATCCACAAAGTATATATCTTTTTGATTAGTAAAAGCACCCCATCCAAAGCGGAGATAAAAATCACGCATCAACCCCAAGGGAATGGAGTGCTGAATATCCACCTCTACACGCTCATACGTACCGGTACTTTTAAAAACCCCATTGATGCCCCGCTCCCAGTCCACTGAAAAACTGGGATATTTGGAATGTAAGTTCACTTTACGATCCCCATTCATATAGTAATACTGACCGGGCGTCCACGTCAGACGGACACGCGGAGCAAAACTATTGTAAGAATGACGCATTTTCTCTGTCCAATCAGGATAAACTTCTGAAGAGGAGCCTACACTTCGCGAAGTCGCCCTCGTGGATACATACATCGAACGATTGGCCTCCGTACGCTTATGCATGGAGAAACCGACATCCAGTGACAGACCGTTCACAACCTCCCAG
>ENA-OPNH01000635-OPNH01000635.1-human-gut-metagenome-genome-assembly--contig:-NODE-635-length-26861-cov-2.588637_pt1 | contig 26861 bp, 25 predicted proteins | sample MGYA00241537_ERZ501771 | MGnify/ENA primary metagenome ERZ501771 (study PRJEB25962, sample SAMEA2042608) | human gut metagenome | biome: human gut; feature: human-associated habitat; material: faeces...
CTATAGTAAAATCCTCGATTCTCTTTTTGCAAGTGATTGAAAATCAAAAACATTGGTTTGCTGCCCGCACTCGTGATAAGCAAGAGTTTGCTGTCCGAAAATCCTTAGATAAGCTTAAGTCCGAAGAGAAGCTGGATCTTGACTATTATCTTCCCACGCGAATTGTGATATCACAGCTGAAGTATCGCCGTAAACGTAGTGAGGTTCCTGTTATTCGAAATTTAATCTTCATCTGTGCTACTAAACAAACAGCTTGCGACATATCCAATGTTTATAATGTCCAGCTTTTCTACATGAAGGATCTATTTACTCATTCCATGTTGGTTGTTCCTGATAAGCAGATGGAAGACTTCATGTTTGTGATGGATTTGAATCCTGATGGGGTTAACTTTGATAACGAACCTTTTGCTATTGGAGATAAAGTGAAAGTTGTCAAGGGGGATTTCAGTGGAATTGAAGGTGAGGTTGCTACGGAAGCTAATAAAACTTATGTGGTTATCCGTATCAAGGGCGTTTTGGTCGCAAGCGTCAAAGTGCCCAAATCCTATCTAAAGTTTATAAAATAATATCATCTCAATTATAAAATGAATTCTTTACTTTCTCGTGCTGTTGAGCTTCAGCATGCCGCCCATACTTTAATGTATCTCGGCATGGATGGTGAGCCTCTTTATTCTGATGACTTTTGCCGTCAGAATAAAGATGTTCTCTTAAAATCCGATTCTCTTTTTGCTGCAAAAAGTTCCGATATCGAAGAAGAGGCCAACTTGTGTTTGGCTCTTTTGATGGGTTACAATGCCACTATATACAATTATGGTGATAAGGAGCAGAAAAAGCAAGAGATTCTTGTACGTGCTTGTGATGTTTTGGAACGGCTTCCGGACTCCTTGCTCAAAGTCAGGCTGTTGACCTATTGTTATGGTGAGACTTATGAAGAAGCTTTGTTGCAGTCTGCCCGTAAGATTGTGGATGGATGGGGGCAGGCTTCTCTTACATCCGAACAGATTGAGGCTGTTGAAGAACTTCGTAATATAGAAGAGAATCCCTATCCATGGGAATATGTCGATGAGTAAAAAATAACCGGGGATTTTGTTTGGAGCGTCTGGACTCTACGCATAAATATAAATCAATAAATCACCTCAGGCGTTCCCGTCCCCGGTTTCTATTGCAATATAGGCTTGCTGTCAGAACTTTTGTCAGCGGATGATATATAATAATGATGAACAAGTGTATGCGAATGAGTAAGAAGAATGGCATGAGAATTCTGTTTCTTTTTTGGCTTTTGATGATGTTCGGGCTGATTTATATGCTTTTCCTTTTACTTTTCTGACTTGTTGTCAAGTATACTTTGATATTTAATTTAACACAATCTGTTTTATTTTGGTTATAGCAGTAGATTTTGATGGTACCATAGTCGAGCATCGTTATCCCTCTATCGGTCGTGAGATTCCTTTCGCCATCGATACCCTAAAAAAACTGAGTTCCGAACGCCATAAGCTTATCCTCTGGAGTGTCCGTGAGGGTAAGCTTTTGGACGAGGCGGTTGCTTTTTGTCGTGAGCGTGGTCTTGAGTTTTATGCCGTCAACCGTGACTATCCGGAAGAGGAGAAGAACTTGAATAACCATTTTTCCCGCAAGTTGAAAGCGGATGTATTTATTGACGATCGTAATCTTGGCGGTCTTCCCGACTGGGGAATGATCTACGAGATGATTAACCGTAAACTTACCTATGAAGATCTCATGCGCAAATATGAGTATGGTTCTGAACCGGAAAAAACGAAAAGTTTCTTTGCACGCTTATTCGGGAAATAGAGACTTATTTTTATAACATCATTATTCTTGCTAAAAAAACAAGTAACAAATATGAAAATCAGAAAATTTCTCTTAGTATTGGCTATTCCTTTGGCACTGGCAGGCTGTACTTCTTATAAGAGTGTTCCTTACATGCAGAACCCTGAAGTTGTGAATAGTGGCAGTAATTCTCTTCCTCTTTATGATGCTGAAATCATGCCGAAAGATTTGCTGAGTATCACCGTGAATACTACTGACCCTCAGGCTGCTGCTCCATTCAATTTGACAGTACAGACACCGTTGAATGCTGCCTTGACCAATATCAATACTACTACGCAGCCCACTTTGCAGCAATATCTTGTGAATAATAAGGGTGAAATAGATTTTCCTGTCATTGGGCGTCTTCAAGTTGGTGGTTTGACTAAGAATCAGGCTGAAGACCTTATTCGGGAGAAGTTGCAACCTTATTTGAAAGAGAGTCCGATTGTGACCGTACGTATGGCTAATTACAAGATATCGGTTTTGGGTGAAGTTGCTCGTCCGGGAACGTTTACTGTTGGTAATGAAAAGGTAAATATTCTGGAAGCCCTTGCTATGGCCGGTGATATGACTGTTTATGGTATTCGTGATAATGTGAAGCTGATTCGCGAGGATGCCACAGGAAAACGTGAGATAATCACTTTGAATCTGAATAATGCCGATTTGGTACTTTCACCCTATTATTACTTGCGTCAGAACGATATCCTGTATGTCACTCCTAATAAGACGAAAGCCAAGAATTCTGATATCGGCAGTAGTACTACCCTTTGGTTCAGTGCTACTTCCATATTGGTATCCATTGCCAGTCTGATAGTTAATATAGTCCGGTAACCAACCTTATTGTTATTTCAATCGTAAATTGTTAAATTGTAAATATTCCCATGTTGCGAGACGACCAAAATTTAGATAGTGATCAATCAAAGAGTGACGAATCTATCAATCTGTATGCCATCTTCTTTAAATACTTTGTCTATTGGCCCTGGTTTGTAGCCAGTGTGCTGATCTGTTTAGTAGGCTGCTATATTTATCTTCGTTATCAAGCTCCTGTTTATAATGTTAGTTCTGCTGTATTGATTAAGGAGAATGATAAACGTAGTGGTAGTTCAGCTAATAATCCCTTAGGTACTATGCAAGATTTGGGTATGTTTTCTATGACGAATAACTTTGATAATGAAATAGAGATTCTGAGATCGCGCACTTTGATAAAGAAGGTCGTGAATGATTTGGGACTTTATATTAGTCTTTCTGAGGAACGTACTCTGGGTTATAATATTCCTTTATACAAGAGTTCACCTGTTAATGTATATATGACCCCAGAAGAGGCTGAAAAGTTGGAAGCAAGTGTTAAACTGAAAATACAGTATACCAAGGATGGTAAACTAACAGTGAAAGCTGAGTATAAGCTTAATGAAGAGGAACAAACATTAGAACATAGTTTTGATAAACTTCCTGCTGTTCTTTCTACTCCTGTTGGAATACTTGGTTTCACAGTGAATGATGCTATTCTGAATGATACTATCCGGCCTATAGAAGAAAATATTTATTTGGTCGGCTATATTGCTAGTCCTACTATAGTGGCCGAGAATTATTCTGAGAATTTGAACGTTGAACCGGCTTCTAAAACTACCACAATTGCTTTAATGAGTTTGCAGAGTACCATTAAGCAACGTGGAATAGACTTTATCAATCGTCTTATCGCTTTCTATAATCAGGATACCAATGACGAGAAAAATGAGGTTGCTCAAAAAAGTGCCGAATTTATTGAAGAGCGTATTGGTATCATCAATCGTGAATTGGGAACAACAGAGAGTGAACTCGCTGATTTTAAGCAACGTTCGGGATTGACAGACTTAATGAGTGATGCTCAACTTGCTTTGCGAGAAAATTCTAAATATGAACAACAGCGTACAGAAAATGCTACTCAAATCAGCTTAGTGACTTATCTGCGCGACTATATCAATAACCCCAAGAATATTGATGAAGTTATTCCTGCTAATGTAGGGCTACAGGACGTAAATCTTGCATCAATTATTGAACAATACAATGCTATGTTGATTGAGCGTAAGCGTTTGCTTCGCACGTCTTCAGAAAATAATCCTGCGGTAGTGAATATTAATACAGGCATTGAGGCTATGCGTCATAATGTTCAAACTACTGTTAACAGTGTTTTGAAGGGGCTTCAGATCACCCGTGACGACATTGAACGTCAAGCCCGTAAATTTGAAGGTCGAATTAGTAATGCCCCTCTTCAGGAGAAAGAGTTCATGACCATTTCCCGTCAGCAGGAGATTAAAGCTACTCTTTACGTCATGCTTTTGCAGAAACGTGAGGAGAATGCTATTACCCTTGCTGCTACCGCCAACAACGGACGTATCATTGAAGAGCCGTTATCCGGTAAATACCCTGTATCACCTCGTAAAAAAGTTTTTATGTTTGCTGCTTTGATATTAGGTTTGGGTATTCCTGTGGGTATTATTTATCTGAATGATTTGTTGAAGTATAAGATTGAGAACCGTGAGGATGTCGAAAAGATCACCAATGTTGCGGTTCTGGGTGAGATACCTTTGGGAGCCAAGCCTGAAGAGGGTGCCATTGTCGTTCGTGAGAATAGGAATGACATAATGGAAGAGACTTTCCGTGCCCTTCGCACGAATATGCTTTTCATGTTGGGAAGTGATGAAAAGGTTATTCTGGTTAGTTCCAGTCAACCTGGTGAGGGTAAATCGTTTATTGCCGGTAATATTGCTGTCAGTCTTGCCTATATGGGTAAGAAGGTTGTTATTGCCGGTTTGGATATTCGCAAGCCCGGTCTGAATAAGGTGTTCAACTTGTCCCGCCGGGCAGAAGGTATTACTAATTATTTGAGTGATCCTAAACATGCAAACCTGTTTGATATGATTCAGCACAGCGATATCAGTCCTAATTTGGATATTCTTCCAGGGGGACCTATTCCTCCTAACCCAACAGAACTGGTGGCGAGTGATGCTCTTGATAAGGCTATTGAACATTTGAAGGAACATTATGATTATGTTATTTTAGATACGGCTCCTATTGGTTTGGTGACGGATACTGCTATAATTGGTCGTGTTGCTGATTTATGTGTCTATGTTTGCCGTGCTGATGTTACTCCGAAAGCGGCTTTTGGCTATATCAATACGCTTCGTGATGAGAAGAAATTTTCTAAACTTGCCACTGTTATTAATAGTATTGATATGAGTAAACGTAAGAATAGTTATGGTTATGGTTATGGTAAGAAGTATGGCTATGGTTATGGTAAGAAATATGGTTATGGTTATGGATACGGTTATGGTTATGAGACAAATGGTAAAAAGAAAGAGGAGAAGAAATAATTTTATGTAGTATATGTTGATATTTGATTTTAATATCAGTTTAGTTAGCTTGTGTTATTGAACGTTGGTCATTATGGCTTGTTGTCTGTAATTTGAATAATATGGAAAGTATGTGAGCGTTTATTTGCAAATTACTTTGGTAAATCATGCTATATCTGCACTTGTTACAAATGTGAGTTTCAGAAGTAGTGTTTTGAATATTAGAGTGAAAGTAATATTCTCTTGATAAAAGAGGATTTTAAAGATATGAAATTGTAATGGCTATTTGATTGGCTAAGATATATTGTTTGTATAATAATAAAATCTACTTTTAGTTCAAACTGACATTTTGAGAAAGTAGAACGTTATTTGATCTAGTTTAGGTTTATTAAGGTTTCATTTTAATGCCAGACACCTCTTTCAACAATCGAAAAATTGCGAAGAATACATTGTTGCTGTACTTTCGCATGTTACTTACTATGGCTGTTTCTTTATACACCAGCCGCATAATTTTGAACACTCTAGGTGTGGAGGATTTCGGTATATACAATGTTGTTGGTGGAGTTGTAGCTATGTTTTCTATCATATCTGGATCTTTGTCCGCAGCTATTAGCCGTTTTATTACTTATGAATTGGGAAGAGAAGGATATGACCGGTTGAAAGTTATATTTTCCTCGGCTGTCACTATCCAGGTCATATTAGCCTTTCTGATATGTATCTTGGCGGAAGTTGGTGGTGTGTGGTTCTTAAATACTCAAATGAACATACCTGTAGAGCGTGTAGTGGCTGCTAATTGGGTGCTGCAATGCTCTATTTTTACTTTTATGATAAATTTAATAAGTATACCTTATAATGCTGCTATTATTGCACACGAACGGATGAAAGCTTTTGCTTATGTAAGTATTTTAGAGGTGGTATTAAAACTATTAGTGGCTTTCGCATTGTATATAGTTATATTTGATAAATTGAAAGTGTATGCAGTACTGTTGTTGATTGTAGCACTTATTATACGTTTTGTATATGCTTATTATTGTAAGAGACACTTTAAAGAATGTACTTATCGCTTTATTTATGATAAAGAAGTGTTGAGAGAGATGGCAGGTTTTGCTGGTTGGAATTTAATAGGTTCCTCGGCAGGAGTTTTAAAAGATCAAGGTGTAAATATTGTTATTAATTTATTTTGCGGAACAACTGTTAATGCAGCACGTGGTATTGCAGTCCAAGTAAATAATGCAACTCAGAGTTTTGTTCGTAATTTTATGACAGCTCTTAATCCACAGATTACAAAGTCATATGCATCTTCAGATAGCGAGTATCTAATGAAGTTGTTATATAAAGGTTCCAGGTTGTCTTTCTATATGTTATTATTACTTTCACTCCCTATAATAATAGAGACTGATTGTATACTGTCTGTATGGCTTAAAGTAGTCCCTGAACATACAGTGAATTTTGTTCGCTTAATTCTTGTATTGGCAATGTGTGAATCTATATCATTACCATTGATAACGGTAATGTTGGCTACGGGTAAAATTCGGAATTATAGTATTATTGTTGGTGGGTTAAATATGATGAATTTTCCATTTTCATATTTACTTCTTTATTGGGGATTTGAGCCAGAAAGCACTATACTTCTTGCTATTGTTATTTCTCAAGGTTGTTTTATTATTCGTATTGTTATGCTCAGAAAAAAGACAGGCTTATCGGCGAGGAATTTTATACGAGAAGTATATATGAACATAATAATAGTAAGTGTATTGTCATGTATATTTCCTATGTTGATTTATAATGTTGTTGGAGATAGAGTTTTGAGAATAGTATTGGTAGTAGTAGGAAGCTTTATATCAACAAGTACTGTGATTTATTATGTAGGATGTACGTCAAATGAACGCGCTTTTGTGAAATCTAAAATTAGGAAATTATTTAAAAAGAAATAGTTTTTCTATGAGAATTTTATTGTTAGGTGGTACTGGTACCTTAAGTTCGGATATTATGAAACTTTCTTTAGAAAAAGGTTATGACGTATCTATACTTAATCGAGGAAATAATAATGAAAGAGTGGATAATAGGGTTTCTATTCACAAAGCGAATTTATATAATATAGAAACAGTTATTCAAACTCTAGAAGGAAAGAGTTATGAAGTTATTATTGATTTTTTTTCAAGAACTGCTGAAAATATTGAACGATTATATTCTGTGTTATCTAATAAATGTATACAATATATTTTTATATCATCAGCTTGTGTTTATTGTAGAGACAGTGAGGATAAAACTTTCATAACGGAACAGACAAGAAAACCTAATATTTTATGGCAATATAATATACAAAAGTATGAGGCAGAACAAATTCTTATAACAGCTAATCGAGGTTCAGACTGTTATTATACTATAGTTAGGCCTTATATTACTTATAATGACATTAGAATTCCTTTAGGTATTGCCCCAGCTCATAAATATCATCGCACCATTATAGAGCGTATTGTTAGTGGTAAACCTATGTTTATTTGGAACGGAGGGAATAATTATTGCACCTTAACGCATACTATAGATTTTGCGGAAGCTGTTGTGGGTCTTTTTTTAAATGAGAAAGCACAGAACGAAGACTTTCATATAACAAGTGATTATAATTATAGGTGGAGAGATGTAATTCTTGCGCTTTATAAAATACTCAATCAGACTCCTAATATAGTTGATTTACCAGTAGAGAAAATAGTAAATTGCTTACCAGAATATAAAAATGAATTGTTAGGGGATAGATGCTTAAATGCTTTGTTTGATAATAGTAAAATAAAAGCAGCTGTTCCTAATTTAATTTTTAAAATATCATTGGAAGAAGGTTTAAAAAGAGTCGTTGATCAGTATAGAGCAGAACTAAATTTTTATTATGATTTTAAATTTGATGCACGAATTGATCGTATGCTTTCTTCATGTGGAGTCAAGAAACTTTGCTTTATTCCTTATACAAAATGTACTTCCAATGCCAAAGTACAGTATGTCATATTTCGATATTTACCTTTAAAACTCGCAAATAAAGTTTGGTCTTTTTTGAAATGAATAATTAATGAAATTTAAAAGTTATATCTTTACTAAAGAAAAGAAGAATTGTACGGGTTGCGGTGCATGTGCGTGTATTTGTTCACACATGGCATTGACGATGCAAGAAGATGAAGAAGGCTTTTACTATCCGTTCTTGAATCGTGAAAAATGTGTGCATTGTGGGTTATGTGATGTTATATGTCCGGTAATGTCAAATAGCCATCAGGCGAATGAATACTTGAATGAAAAATCCTACTTGGTTACATCGAAGAGTCCGGAGTATGGATTAAATAGTGCGACTATTGGGCTTTGTACATGGATTGGACAGTGGTATATTTTGCATGGTGGGTATGTCTTTGGAGTTGTTCTTGATGAAGAAGATTGGAAGGCCAAGTATGTTTGTGTGCATGATTTGGTAACTTTAGAAAAAACAAGAAACTCTAAATATTTACAAAGTAATGCTAGTGAAACTTACGGTGAGGTGAAAAAAATGCTCCTTGCTAAAGAGCAGGTTCTTTATATAGGAACGCCATGTCAGATTGCAGGGTTAAAATCTTTTTTGAGGAAATCTTATGAGAATCTATTAACTATAGATATTATCTGTCATGGTGTATTTAGTTCAAAATTAATGCCTCTTGAAGTGGCTTATTGGGAGAATAAATTCCAAGGGAGACTTTCCAATTTTCGTTTTCGAAGTAAAAGGATATATCCGTGGTCTTTGGGAGGAGTTGTGAATTTTGATATAACAGATTCAGAAGGAAGAAAAAAACATGTAGAACGGCATGCAAAAGCGTCTCCGACATATCGAAGTTTTGCATATAGTGGTGATGGTAAGAATTACAATATTAGAGAGTCTTGTTATGACTGTCCATTTAGAGACAAAGGACGATATGGGGATTTGACGGTAGGCGATGCTTGGGGACATGCAGCAAGGTATAAAAGACTGTTCAATATAAATAATAGAAAAAATGGAATTAGTTCTTTACTCTGTAATACAGGTAAAGGTAAAAAAATCGTTGATTTATTGTCTGATGAATTTATTTTAACGCCAGTTCTTGCATCTGAGACATTTTCTCAAGATGCACTTTTACCAGCTAATAGGCTTATACCACCAGAAAGATATACTATCTATCAAAATCCTGAATCATTATCTTATGTAGATTTAGTTGAAAGTGTATTACACGTGGACTTAGAACAAGCATATAGATCTTTTAAAAGAGACTATTTGCGAACTCGCATTAAACAATTTGTAAAAGAACGTATTTTGAATTTGAAATGTTTGTTATTGATATATTAAGGTGCTTAAAGTGAAATTTTATGCTTTGGAAAAAATCATTTTATGAACTTATATTAAATGAATTGACACCGGTTTTATTTAGTCGCCATTTACGGCGGTTAGTGTATACGCGTTTGTATGGTGTAAAAATGGGAAAGGATGTCTATATGTATCGGCATATAGAGCTACGTGCTCCTCAGAAACTTATAATAAAAGGTAAGAACTCAATAGGGAAGCATGTAATACTTGATGCGCGAAAGGGATTATGTATAGAAGAAGGCTGTGTAATAGCTAGTCATGTTTTAATATGGACTTTGCACCATGACTACAATTCTGATGACTTTAGAGGTGCAGGAGCACCTGTTGTGCTTGGTTCATATTCTTGGATCTGCTCTCGTGCTATAATTCTGCCAGGTGTTAACATCGGACGGGGGGCAATAGTTGCTTCCGGGGCTGTAGTTACAAAGGATGTACCTCCTTATGCAATTGTTGGAGGTGTACCAGCTAAGATAATAAGTTATCGTGAAAAGAAAGACTATCAATATAATCCACGGAATCCGTATCATTTTATTTAATATCATGACTTTATGAAAGAAAGATTTGAATATATTGATTCCATTAAAGGGTTTGCTATATTTTTGATGGTTATGGGACATGTCATCGCTTGGAACTATACTGATTATAAAACTGTTTGTATTTATGATTTTAAGTAGTTGCCAAATATAAAATTGGGTGGACTGTTTTGGCAGATAATTTATTCTTTTCATATGCCTTTGTTTTTTATGGTTTCTGGATTTTTATCATACAAAATATATGATTGGCAAAATTTTTTCCCATTTCTCAAAAAAAAGATAAGTCGTTTATTTATTCCTTGGCTTTGTACAATTTGGATTGTATATGTGTTGAGAGGAGCAATAGGTTATTGGTTTCTATTGTGTCTTTTTGAACTTTCTATATTAGGTTTCCTTATGATGGTTGTAATGGAGAGGATTAATAGAAAGAGAAGGCTGTTGTTTGATATTGTTTTTATCCTAATGATTTATGCTATTTTTCGTTTCAGTTGTGTTGCAACTTGGAAGATATTGGGAATCGATTTGGGACGTTTTGTTGGTGCATTGATACCATGTGGTATGGGTGTATTATTGCGTAAGTATAAATCACTGTTTCATGTATTTATAGAACAATCATGGTTTTATACTATAGCAATACTTTCCTTTTTTATACTTTTTATTAGTCGATATTTTGAAGATTTAGGCATAATTCCACTATACTGTGTTAAATTGGGGGGGGTACTTACTTCCATTGTTAGGGTCTCTTATTGTTTTTTATACTTTTTCTCATGGGATATATATGCGTATGCGTTCTGTACTATCTTATTTGGGACGTCACAATTTGCCTATTTATATTCTTCATATTGCATTTGTTATCCAATTGCCACAAGTCGGTAGTTTTATACTTCAACAGAATGCAATAACTTCGGTTACAATACAAATTCTGTATGCTACAGTACTTACTATTTTCTCTATTAGCTTGTCGCTTGTTGTGTATAAAATTATCGTGATGAGCTCATGGTTAAAACGATTGTTTTTTGGGGAATGATTTTTATTTATAATTGTATAGGCTAACTTTTTTGGTTTTTCTTATGTCTAATTGATATATGGGTAGTTTAGTCATTATTGACAATCATAAAATTAGCAAATCAACGAATGAAAAGTATTGGAGAAAAAACGACAAAGAATGTATTGGTATTGTTTAGTATATTATTATCAATGCAATTTTGGAGCTATATTCCTTATTTAAAAATAGATGGGCTTCCTCCAAAATTAGCGGGATTATTATTTGCTATATATATTGTAATCTTGTTTATATATAGGAAAATCTCAATAAATGATACTACAGGTATAGTTCGAATTGTTAAATGGACTATTGTGACAATCTTCATTAGTTTTATTCCGGCTTATATTGAGTGGAATCAGAGTGTCATATCAACAGTAAAGGCTTCTATTGTATTATCTTATGGTTTATTTCTATTTTTAGTCTTACATAAATGGCAATATAGTACTAAAGCTTTGATGTCTGTACTGACATTTCTTAGTGTTGTATGGGTTATTCTTGAGATAGGTCAACAATTTACATATCCGACATTTTGGTTTTCTGGAAGATTTTTACAAAATAATAGTGTTAATGAACGAATGGGAATATGGCGTTTTTATATATGGGGCGTTGATATTGTTATGATTTCTTTTTCTTATTGGTTATTCCGATGCATTGATTTAACGAAAAAGACGAATAAGAATATGGTTAAATCTGTTCTTATAGCTATTTTACTTATGGCAGGTTTACTATGTTATGGATCTCGCAAGCATATTTTTGCAACATTGGCTATCTTGGCATATTCAGTCTTGACAGTTAAGGGAAAGAGGAAATATGTGTATGTATGCATTGCTTTGTTATTACTTCTTTTTCTTTTTGAGACTTTTTTTGCAAGTTATGCAGAGATGTCAGAGCGTGCAAATGAGGCACAAGGAGAAGGTGAGGACTTTATTCGTTATATTTCGGCCCAATATTTTCTCTTTGATTTCTCAAATTCACCCTTATATCCGTTATGGGGAGCAGGACTTGAAGGCGAAGGTAGTTTACTTAAAGGACAACTTGAGCGCTTGGCGGATTATGGATTGTACCAAGCTGACGTAGGTATTATTGGTTATTATTCAAAATTCGGTCTTTTGGGAGTTTCTGCTATTGTATGGTACATATATATATTTCTAAGAAATTGGAAATTTATCGATAAGTGGTTTAAATACTTTTTTATAATGAAAATGTTTCTGATAATATTTGACTTCTGGGCTATATGGTCTGTAGGTATGATGGCTTATGCTGTATTTTTATATATGCTCGACCAAAACATAAAAAAGAATAAAGCTATATTAAAATGAAAATAGGAATCTTAACTTACCATTGCGTCCCAAATTTTGGAGCGCAATTACAGACTATATCTACTGTTGGTTATGTAAAAAAAATGGGACATGATCCAATTGTTTTACATTGGTATCCTCAAGATTTGGAAGATATGTATGTTGAGCGTATTCCTGAAATTCAAGTTAAAGAACATTTAAACTTTACGAATGAGGTGTTGCCTGTTTCAAAATTATGTAGATCTGAAGAAGATTTATTGGAGGTGATAGAAGAAAATCATATTGAAGCTATCATTGCAGGAAGTGATGCACTTTTTAAATATGTTCCTGAAGTATGTCGCAAAAGATTTTCAAAAAAGAAATTTTCTTATGTTTCTATTAAAGTACTTTCAGTCGAAGATAAACACGCAAATCCTTTTTTCTGTGATTATTATACAAAATTACATAGATCTATTCCAATTTGTGCCTTTTCTGTCTCTTCACAGAATTGTCCATATTACCTTTTAAATAAAAATGAGCGGTTATACTTTTATGAAGGAATTAATCATTATAAAAGTGTAACAGTGAGGGATGAATGGACAAAAGAAATGGTAGAGGAATTGTCCAAATTTAGAAATGTTAAAATAACGCCTGACCCAGTTTTCTCTTTTAATACAAATTGTTATATTAGCATTCCTACTAAAGAAGATATATTGCAAAAATTTAATCTTAAGGCTAATTATGTATTGCTCAGTTTTAGTAGTAAATATATGAAACGATCATACATAAAGAAACTTGCTGAAGAACTTGAAAGGTACGAGGTTGAGCCTGTAATCTTTCCTATGCCAGAAGGTTTAATTGATGCTGGTGTTAGCAAAAGAATTGAATTACCACTTTCTCCAATTGACTGGTATGCACTTATAAAATATGCAAAAGGGTATATTGGAGAGAGAATGCATCCAATCGTTGTGTCAATACATAATTCTACGCCCTTTTTTTGTTTTGATGAATATGGAACTGTTTCTAAAAAAATGGGAGGGATCTTTAAAGAGTATAAACAAGAATCAAGTAAAACATATCATATTCTGAAAGCGGCAAGCTTAATTAATTACTTATATGCATACAAGACTAAAATGCAATATCCTACACCTCGGGAAATCATAAGGAAGATAATGTCATTTGATTATGAAAAGTGTAGACTGTTTGCACAATCATATAATATATTATATAATGAAAGTATGAAGCAAGTCTTTATTGATTTAGGGATAACGAAATAGAATATTATATATTATTTTGTTAGATGTTTTATTGTAAATATATACTGATTGAATAGGCCGGTTATGAAGATAGTGTATTTTAGCCAACTTCCATTTACAGACAATGATTTTCCTTTGATTCGAGCTTTTCAGCAACAGGGTATTGATGTGTATTATTATATACAAATAAATAGTTTTAGATTAAGAGCGGGTTTGATTGATATAAAAGAACAGATCCCTAAAAATGGGATTTTTAAAGCTTCAGAATATCAGGAATTCTTAATGTATAAAGATTATATAGATCTTAATAAAATATTTGTTGTAAATAGTACTAAAAGTTTAGGATTACATCCAAAAACAATTTTGTTGTATTTGAAACTTGTAAAACATATTAAATCTTTTCGTGCTAATATTATTCACATTACTTGGCCTTTAATGGGAATTAAGTTATTATTATATGCTTTTCGAAAGAAAATTGTATTAACATTACATGATCCGTTTCCGCATTCAGGAAAAGAGAGTCTCAAATTTGAATTATACCGTAGGCTAAGTATTGCTTTGATTGACAGAATAGTTATGCTAAATAATCGAAATGTAAGAATGTTTTGCGAGTATTATAATTATCCTTTTAGTAAAATTCTTGTGACCCAAATGGGTGAATTCGATTATATGAGAAATGTTAAATGTTTGTCTGAGACAAAAGATAAACCTTATATTTTATTTTTTGGTTATATATCTCAGTATAAGGGGGTTGAGATTTTGCTTGAATCAATGAAATATATTCATGAAAAATATGCGAATATCAAACTTGTTGTTGCGGGTGGTGGTAAAATATATTTTGATAAATCTTTGTATGAGGAACAAGATTATATAGAAATACGTAACTGCTATATTGGGATTCCTGAATTGGTAGGATTGCTTAGAGGTTGTCTATTTGCTGTATGTCCTTATAAAGATGCTACCCAGAGTGGGGTAATCCAGACGGCTTTTTCTCTTAATGTACCTGTTATTGCAACTGATGTAGGAGCGCTACCTGATGCTGTAACTGATGGAGTAACAGGAGCTATTATTCCGCCATGTGATGTTAATGCTCTTACATGTAAAATTGATGATTGGTTGAAAAATCCTCAGAAAATAAACTTAATGAGGTGTAATATAGAATCTATTTGGCGAAAAAAAATGAATTGGGTGCCAATAGTAAAACAATATGAAGAATTTTACAAAGAATTTATTTTTAATCAATCATGACAAAATTTTCTTTTGTTATACTCCATTATAATACCTTTACTGATACAATTGAGTGTATTGATTCAATTAAAAAGTATATATCGGCTAGGTCTAGGGATATTATTGTAGTAGATAATTGTTCTCCTGATAGTTCGGGATCGTTGTTAAAATTAAAATATGCAGAGGATGACGAAGTACAGGTACTAATGAATTCGGAAAATTTGGGGTTTGCGCGAGGCAATAATGTTGGATTTAAATATGCGAAGGAACGTGGAGCGGATTTTATTGTTATGCTAAATAATGATACATTACTACTTGATAATTCATTTTGTTATCAAGTTGAAAATGAGTATAAGTTGAGTCATTTTGCTGTACTTGGTCCAATGGTAATAACACCAACGCCTCCATATGATAGTAATCCTGGCAGAAATCAATTACCTTCTAAGGGGTATTGCCGAAGGCAAATAGTGAGATATTGTATATATGCTTTGATGAATTGGTTGGGGGTAGATATGTGTATCAGAAGTATTATGTGCAGAATTACCCACAAGAAATCTTCTACAAAAGCTAAAGAAATAAACAAAAGAGTCGAAAATGTACAGTTGCATGGATGCTTTTGGATTTTTTCTCCTAATTATATTGAGCAGTTTGATGGAATAAATGCTCGCACATTCTTATACCATGAAGAAGAGCTTCTTTTTTTAAGACTCAAAAAATGTGGACTTAAGTCTGTATATCTACCAACTTTGAAGATATATCATAAGGAAGATCGGGCGACTAATAGTATTAAGATTAGTAACAGAAAGCGGCAGATGTTTGTATATAAGCATTTGATTTTATCTCATAGAATTCTACTGGATGAACTGTCTGGAAGAGATTGTAAATAGTGCAAGAGGTTATATTGATACTCCATCTATATTATAATGTATAATAAATTCTGTAAGTAATTGAAATGTATACTAGATTTATTATGAGTAATAAACTAATTCTCATTTAGTTTTAAATGATTTTTAAATAAATATGTAGATAATGGAAAAGGATATTAAGATTGCAGTAGCTGGAACAGGCTATGTAGGGTTGAGTATAGCCACTTTGTTAAGTCAACATCATCAAGTAACAGCTGTTGATGTAATACCTGAAAAAGTGGATCTTATAAATAATCGGCTATCTCCAATACAAGATAAATATATTGAGGAATATTTAGCTCAGAGAAAATTGAATCTATATGCTACATTGGATGGTGAAGCTGCTTATAGGAACGCTGATTTTGTAGTCATTGCCGCTCCAACTAATTATGATCCTGTGAAAAACTACTTTGATACAAGTCATGTAGAAGAAGTGATTGAATTGGTGAAGAGAGTTAATCCAAATGCTATTATGGTGATTAAAAGTACTATACCTGTAGGCTATACGGAATGTGTGTGTAAAAAAATGAATACGGAAAATATCCTTTTTTCACCAGAATTTTTACGTGAGAGTAAGGCTCTTTATGATAATCTCTATCCTAGTCGTATTATTGTAGGTAGGCCTAATGGCAACAAACGATTGGAAGAAGCTGCGCAAACTTTTGCGGCTTTGTTGCAAGAGGGGGCTCTTAAAGAGAATATTGATACATTGTTTATGGGGTTGACTGAGGCGGAAGCTGTAAAACTTTTTGCGAATACTTACCTCGCTCTTCGCGTGTCTTATTTTAATGAGTTGGATACTTATGCTGAAATGAAGGGTTTGGATGCGCAAGCAATTATTAATGGTGTGAGTCTTGATCCACGTATTGGCATGCATTATAATAATCCATCATTTGGTTATGGTGGTTATTGTTTACCTAAAGATACTAAACAACTCCTTGCTAACTATGCTGATGTCCCTGAGAATTTGATACAAGCAATTGTTGATTCAAATTCTACCCGAAAAGATTTTATTGCTGACCGTGTTCTTTGCAAAGCTGGCTATTACGATTATTACAATCGCGGTGATTACAAACCCAATGAGGAGAAAAATTGTGTGATTGGTGTATATCGGTTAACAATGAAATCTAATTCGGATAATTTTCGCCAATCATCTATTCAAGGTATCATGAAACGTGTGAAAGCTAAAGGTGCAGTGGTTATCATCTATGAACCTACATTGGAAGATGGTAGTACCTTTTTCGGTAGTAAGGTGGTAAATAATCTAGATGTATTTAAACAAAGAAGTCATGCAATTATTGCAAACAGATATGAAGCTTGTCTTGATGATGTTAACGAGAAAGTGTATACAAGGGATATTTTTAGAAGGGATTAAATAATTATTTGCTTTGAGGTGCTGATTCGTATGATATGTTCCTAATATTTATGATTTGTTAGTAATGGTAAATAATGTGGGGCAAAATGTCTTTTAAACAATTTATTTATGAAAAAAACAGCGATAGTATCATGCTATTTTATACATAATTATGGTAGCATGTTGCAGGCTTATGCTACGCAGAAGGTGTTAGATAAGCTTAATGTGGAAAATGAAACGGTTAATGTCACTGGCTTTTTAAAAGATCTCCGTCGTTCACAATATTTATATATTTTGAAATCAGGCATTACTTCGGACATTTTTCGTACTCGTTTAGGGAAGGCTAAGAACTTATTAGAAAAACGATTTCTGTCAAATGAATATACAAAGAGTATTAAATATAGAGATTTGAAATTTGATGAATTCAAACAGAAATATATTCGTCTCTCGGAAGAATATTCATCCATAGATAGTCTATCTAAAAAATGTGAAGAAAAATATGAGGCAGTATTGATTGGCAGTGATCAACTTTGGCTTCCAGCAAATATTGCAGCTAATTATTATACATTAAACTTTGTGCCTGAAAGTGTGAACTCTATTGCTTATGCAACAAGTTTTGGTGTATCATCCCTTCCTAGGGATACGGCCGAGATGGTGCGGAAATTTATACCAAGAATTAAACATGTGAGTGTGAGGGAGCAATCTGGACAAGCATTGATTGAACAAATTACTGGTCGGAAAGTTCCGGTTGTGTGTGATCCTACTTTACTTCTTACAGGCGATGAATGGTTGGAAGTGCAAGAGCAAAGCTCTGTGGAAAGAGAACCTTATATATTTTGTTATTTTATAGGGAAAACTACTGTACATAGGGAATTTGTAAAGAGATTAAGAATGGAAACCAAATTGAAAGTTGTTGCCTTAACGCATGTTGATCACTATGTAAAATGTGATGAAGGGTATGCTGATGTTACTCCTTATAATGTAGGTCCCATGGATTTTGTTAGGCTAATAAAAAATGCAACACATATTTGTACTGATTCATTTCATTGTTCTGTATTTTCTATATTATATTCAAAGAATTTTTATGTATTTAGACGCTATACACAGTTGACAAAGCAATCTACTAATAGCCGACTTGATACTTTATTTGATTTACTCAATATAAAAGGTCGTATACTAAATGGAGATGAAGATGTTAATGCTTGTTTGTGTATGTATATTGATTATGAAAAAGTGCATGGTTTATTGGATGCTTTGCGTGAATATTCATACTCGTATTTGAAAAAAGCGTTATGGAATAATTCTAATTTGATGTAGGTCTAATTAGGTGGCGAGATTTAACAGATGATAGAGATAAAAGATAAAAAAGAATGTTGTGGATGCGGAGCGTGTGCTGCTATATGTCCTAAAGGATGTATTGAAATGAAAAGGGACAGTGAAGGTTTTGCGTATCCTGATATTGAAATGAAATCGTGCATTAATTGCGGTTTATGTGATAAGACTTGTCCTATTATAAATCTTTATGAGGAGAGGCCTTTTGAACAAAAAGGTTATGTAGTACAACATAAGAATTTACAAATATTGAAAGAAAGTACTGCTGGTGGTGCTTTTTCTGCAATATCCAAATATGTGATTGATAAAGATGGACTTGTATTTGGAGTTGCATTAAGTGATACTTTGACGGCTTATCATACATACGTAGATAAAGAGGAAGATTTGCAATTATTCAGAAATAGTAAATATATACAGAGTTTTCTGGGGAAAAATATATACGATACGGTAAAATTATTTTTAAATCAAGGAAGGTTAGTATGTTTTAGTGGTACTCCTTGTCAAATTGAAGGATTAAAACATTATCTGAAGAAAGATTATGAAAATCTAGTTTTAGTTGATGTAGTCTGTAGAGCGGTGCCTTCTCCTTTTGTATTTAAGAAATATATAGAACTAAAACAAAGTCACTTAAAGGAAAAAATACGGAAAGTACGATTCCGAGATAAATACTATGGATACAAATATTCTACAATGAATATTATTACAGATAAGAATAACGGTAATTATCATCAAGGGGTAGAGAGTGACCTTTGGTTGAGGGCTTTCTTTTCTGGTATGTGTAATAGACCTTCTTGTTATGATTGTAAATTCAAGAAGCAGTACCGTGTTAGTGATTTTACGATTTGGGATTGTTTTGATGTAGGACGTTTTACGAAAAAAATAGATAGTGATAAAGGGGTAACAAGGGTGCTGATACATACGCAGAAAGGAAGATATATATTTTCACAGATTAGTAAACTTCTTTATTTCGAAGAAGTTAAAATAGAAAAACTGATTGCAGGAACAGCCGAAATGAAAAGGTCTGTACAATACAATCAGAAGCGGGAAGAATTTATGCACGATGCAGAATATATGGAATCTGATGCTTTATTTAAAAAATATTTTCCACAAACATGTAAGAACCAAATTGAGCATATTTTGAGATTATTGTGCTATAAAATTGGAATTTATGGTATTGCAAAAAAAGTATATGTGCGCCTAACTAATAAATATTGAATAAATTTTTGATTAGTGTTTTATTGTGTTGAATTTTATTTGTGAAAGTATTTAGATGTGTAAGATGGTAAAATACTTGTTGACTATTATTGTACCAATTTATAAAATAGAAGAACTTTTTTTGCGTAGATGTATAGAAAGTTTAATAAGTCAAAGTGAAAATGGTTATAAAATCATTTTGGTTGACGATGGTTCACCTGACAATTGTGGAGTTATATGTGATGAATATGCACAGAAGACTTCTATTATTACTGTTATACACCAAAAGAATCAAGGTGTTTCAATAGCGAGAAATAATGGAATAAAACAAACTGAGACTAAGTGGTTAACATTTGTAGATGCTGATGACTGGGTTGAAAGTGATTATATATCAACATTGTATAAAATATTGGAAAACGAAGAATTGAATGTTGATGTTGTTATGTATGACTATGTTAGAGAGTTTAAAGGCAGTAGTGTTAGGGAATCTTTTTCTGACCAAAGCAGAATGATTGAGAATACAGATTTGGAAGTATGTAGACGATCTACATTCTATAAATTAATCCAGAATGGAAAATTGAATCCATATTCTGTTATTGCATTATGGAACAAAGCTTATAAAACAAATTTTTTAAGAGATAATGATATTTGGTTCATTCCTGAGGCAAAAAAAGGACAAGATAGGCTTTTTAATGCTGATGTTTTGAATTTAACAAATCATATTTACTATATAAACAGTATGATTTATCATTATAGGTGTTGGGAGAATTCTCGTACTAATAAATTCGATTTAAATATTCCTCAATTAACTTCAATAGAACTAGAAACTTTAGAAGGTATAATGCGAAAACATAAATTGCAGGATAAAGTAGATAAATATTTGAAATGCCGGATATGTACCAGATTATATACTTGTATGCGTCTTTATTTTTTTCATGATAAGAATAGATTGCCGTATCGTGAGAAAATTAATCAGGTACGAAGTCTGATAAAAAAGAATCCGTATAAAGATGCATTGATGATGGTTGATATGAATTTACTAACCATACAAGAAAGAATTTTTGTTTGGAGTTTGAAAGCGAATTTTTACTCTTTATGCTATTTTTTGGTTCGAATAAAAAGTGCTGAATTTAGAAAAAAAATAAATTAAAATATTTATATGTTCAACTTAAACATGTATTCTTCTACTGGAATAATCAATGTCTTAAAATAAATCCCTAATAATACTTATGAAAAAAATTTTGATGGTCTGCGAAGCATTCGGAGGCGGTGTTTTTGCATACGTATCTCAGTTGTGTAACGATATGTGTGAGGAGTTTGAAGTCTATTTGGCTTATGCACTCCGTCCTCAAACTCCTCCAAATTATAAAGATACTTTAGATGTAAGAGTACATTTAATAGAAGTGAAAAACTTTGGGCATCTTAAAAATCTTGTTACAGATATTAAACTTATTAAAGAGTTGCGACATATTGAACGCAATGTGAAACCTGATGTGATTCATTTACATTCGTCTATAGCTGGAGGTATAGGTCGTATCGCCTTTAAAGGCAAAGAGAACACTGTCGTTTATACACCGCATGGCTATTCGTTTGTATTGATGGGAAAAGATTCCCTGAAGATGCGTATGTACAAATGGATAGAAAAGATGCTTGGTAAGGGAAATAGCATTACTTTAACTTGTTGTGAGAGTGAAGATGAGGTGGCAAAGACTGTAAGCAAACGTACTGCATATGTGGAAACCGGTGTTAATTTGGAAGATCTTTCTAATTCATTGGATGGAATTAAACCGATAAAGCATGAGAAGTTTACAGTTTATACACTAGGGAGGATTTGTGTACAAAAGCAACCAGAACTGTTCAATCGCATTGCAGAACTTGTACCAGAGGCAAGGTTTGTTTGGATTGGTGGTGGTGAATTGGCTAATTGCTTAACGGCTCCAAATGTTGAAATAACAGGTTGGAAACCACGAAAAGAAGCATTAGCCATGGCCAAGGGCGCTGATGTTTATGTGCTGTGTTCATTGGGAGAAGCTATAGCCATGAGTCTCATTGAAAATATGTTTATTAAGAAACTCTGTCTTGTAAGTAATGTGATGGGAAATAAAAGTGTGATAGTAGACGGAATGAATGGATACTTATGTGATGAAGCAGAAGACTATGCTGCACGAATAAAACAGGCGATGGCATCATTTCCTACTGCTCTTTCTCAGAAGGCTTATGAGGATGTGTTGAACATATACAATACGCATCAAATGAGAAAAAAATATATTGATTTTTATAACTCTGTATGTAAATAGTATGAAACAGTATGATTATTTGATTGTTGGTTCAGGCCTTTTTGGTTCTGTATTTGCTTATAAAGCTACACAGCAGGGTAAAAAATGTTTAGTGATTGATAAGCGTTCACATTTAGGGGGTAACATTTTTTGTGAAGAAATAGAAGGTATTAATGTGCATAAGTATGGAGCACATATCTTTCATACCTCTAATAAGCAAGTTTGGGATTTTGTTAATTCTATTGTGGAATTTAACCGATATACTAATTCTCCTATAGCAAATTATAAAGGTAAACTTTATAATTTGCCTTTCAATATGAATACATTTTACCAAATGTGGGGGGTGACTACTCCCTCTGATGCCATGGAAATAATAGAAAGACAAAAGAATGAAGCTGTTACATTATTGAATGGGAAAGAACCTCAAAATTTAGAGGAACAAGCATTATTGCTGGTAGGTAGGGATATCTATGAACGATTGATAAAAGGATATACTGAGAAGCAGTGGGGGAGGAAGTGTACAGAATTACCTGCTTTTATTATTAAACGTTTGCCTGTTCGTTTTATTTTTGATAATAATTATTTTAATGATAAATATCAAGGTATTCCTATTGGGGGTTATAATAAGTTGATAAAAGGATTGCTTACGGGAGTGAGAACAATGGTGAATACAAACTTTTTTGAAGAACGGGCTTGTTGGGAAAGAATAGCGGATAAGATTGTATTTACAGGTAAGATAGATGAATATTATAATTATTGTTTTGGTAAGTTGGAGTATCGCACAGTTCGTTTCGAGGAAGAAGTGCACGATTGTAGTAATTATCAAGGGAATGCAGTGGTAAATTATACAGAAGCAGAAGTGCCATACACTCGCATTATTGAACACAAGCATTTTGAAATGTTTGGCACAGAGATAGATAAATGTTCTAAAACTGTGGTTTCAAAAGAGTATAGCACAGAGTGGCAACCTGGGATGGAACCATATTATCCGGTGAATGATGAGAAGAATTCAACTCTTTACATTCAATATAAGAAATTAGCAGATAAGGAAGATAATGTGATATTTGGCGGCAGATTAGCTGAATATAAATATTATGATATGCATAATATTGTGGAGAAGGTGTTGAAATATTTTTGATTATCCGTGAGGACTATATAAGATAGAATGTGATGCATATAAAGAAACTATTATCATTACTTGTATTGATTGTATTGTGTAGAATAGAGGCTGGTGCTCAACTATCTTATGGTACTACTGGCTTGTTGAATATGCCTACGGCGGAAATGCAAAAGGATAAAACGTTAATGTTTGGTGGTAATTGGCTGAATAAGCATGCTACGGTACCTCGGTGGTGGTATGATACTTGGAATTATTATGTAAATATAACTATATTTCCTTGGTTTGAGGTTGGCTATTTGTGTACCGGGCATAAAGCTGTGCCGACAGACTATGGTAATCGTTCTGGTTATTGGGTACCATCTACTTATGGAAGGTTTATTAATCAAGATCGCTCTTTTCATTTTCGTTTACGGGCATGGAAGGAAGGATGGTGGAAAAAGTGGACACCACAAATCGTATTAGGAGCGAATGATGCAATCGGTGATTCATGGAATGGGGGATCTCTGACATATACTTCAGAGGCTATTTATAGCAATGGATTTTTGAATCGTTATTATCTAGCCATAACCAAGCATTTTACTTATTTAAATGTTGGTACTTTAGGCGTACATTTTGCATGGATATATAGTAAGCGTCTTGATAATAAATTGAATGACCCTGCTGTGGGTACAAATTTTCGGTTTGAATTATTGGACGATAGTTCGTTATTTCATAAATTGCTAAATGGGGTGAATATTATGTCGGAAATTGTTCCTGGGTATACAGATGTGAGAGAGGATTTGACCTTTGATCCTAAAGGAACAAAATATCAAGTAAACATTGGCTTGGGCTACTCAATTTGGAGAGAACATATAACTTTTGTAGGTGAATTGAATAAAATGAAATATTTTTCGTGTGGTATTATTTTCAAGATTCATTTAAAATAAATATTAGTATAGTAAAGTATAAGTGACAGAAACGATTTATTGTAAGAGTCGTATTTAATGGCGATATTTTTCATAAAAATGAAACTTGAACAATTGCTAATATATTTATTGTCTGTGAATTGATTCTTTGTACTCTTATCACCTATAAATTAATTCTATAAATTCAATCATCATTTTTATGAAAATAATGATGTAATATGATTGTTGTTATGACTCTTATTACTGGAAATAAATAATTTGGCTCTTGTCTTAATGTATAAATCGTTTGCTAACCTTCTCGTTTCTTACTTTTGATTAATGTTGAATTTGTATGAAAATATTTAGATTGGAAGTGGTTGGAGAATATGGGATAATGATATCTGGATTAAGTCGAAAAAATCAATATAGAAGAATGGAAATAATAAAAACAGAGATAGACGGTGTGGTGATTATTGAACCCCGTATTTTTTGTGACGAGAGAGGCTATTTTTTCGAATCATTCTCACAACTAGAATTTGATGAGAAAGTTATGCCCATAAACTTTGTACAAGATAATGAGAGTATGTCCAGTTATGGTGTGATGCGCGGGCTTCATTTTCAGAAGATGCCTTACACTCAGAGTAAATTGGTACGATGTGTAAAAGGCGCAGTTTTGGATGTAGCAGTGGATATCCGCAAAGGAAGTCCGACCTACGGGCAGCATGTGGCTGTGGAATTATCTGAGGATAATCATCGTCAGTTTTTTATACCTCGTGGCTTTGCACATGGCTTTTCTGTACTCACGGAAATAGCCGTTTTCCAGTACAAGTGTGATAATTTTTATGCTCCTCAGGCGGATGGTGGTATTCAGCTGATTGATGGAAGTTTGGGCATTGATTGGCGAATACCGACCAACAAGGTTATTCTGAGTGAAAAAGATTTGAAGCATCCTCTGTTGGCTGAATATGATTCTCCCTTTGATTACAATACAAATTTATACAAATGATGAATAATCATCAGGCAATTAAGCAACACGTAAAGACCGTATAAAACTAACGTAGGATAATATCCTCACTTTCTTAATAAAAACGTACTTACTATGAAACCGCTGACTTCTGATCGGGCAGAATCTATCCGCGACGTCGCCATACTTGGTGACTTTCTGCTGTTAAACTTCTCGATGCTGGCAGTATATTTTCTATTGAAAATGGTAAATGTGCCAGCTGTTGCTTTTCCATTTAAAACTTATTTGGTAGTGTCAAATCTGTGTTACGTGCCTTGTATTTCAATTTTCAAAGTGATTTTGCATTATCGGATTGTTCGTCCTGAACAAATTGTAGGTCGTTTGCTAGGAACTGTGACTTTGCATATTGTAGTGTTTTTAACAGCGCTAGCTTTAATAAAAGTTGGGAATTTTTCCCGTATTTATCTTTTGTCTTTTTATCTGTTGTTCCTGCCTTTACTCGTCGGCTGGAGATTGACTCTAAGACATATAGTGAAACTTGTTCGCAAACATGGAAAAAATGTACGCACGGTTGTACTGGTAGGTGGAGGTGATAATATGGTCGAACTTTATCAGGTACTAAGTGATGTGACTTATGGGTATAGAGTAAAGAAAGTCTTTTTTGCGAAGGATGGGGTAGAGGGAGACACATTGTCTGAATCTTTCTGTCGAGCAGAAATGCAAAGGTTGAAGGAATGGCTTTCTGAGAATGAAGTTCAGGAATTATATTGTGGTCTTTCTGCTGTGTACAAGGATGATATTTTATCCATTATTCGTTATTGTGAAAATAATCTGATCCGCTTTTATAGTGTGCCTTCTCTACGCAATTATGTGAAACGACAGTTACAGTTGACTTTACTGGGGGATGTGCCTGTGTTGTCTATTCGATGTGAGCCTTTGCAGAAACCTATGAACCGTTGGATGAAACGGTGTTTTGATTTACTATGTTCTTCTTTGTTTTTGATAACTGTCTTTCCGATATTATATATTGTTGTGGGAACGATCATTAAAATCACTTCTCCGGGACCTATCTTTTTCAAGCAGGACCGTAACGGTGAAAATGGGGAGATTTTTCAGTGTTATAAGTTCCGCTCGATGAAAGTGAACAAGGATTCTGATAAGATTCAGGCTACGAAGAATGATCCGCGCAAGACAAAATTCGGTAACTTCTTAAGAAAGAGTAATCTGGATGAGATGCCCCAATTTATCAATGTCTTTAAAGGGGAAATGTCTCTTGTAGGTCCTCGTCCCCATATGTTGAAGCATACAGAAGAATATTCCCAGCTGGTGGATAAATATATGATGCGTCATTTGGTGAAACCCGGCATTACGGGCTGGGCACAAGTGACAGGCTTTCGCGGAGAGACTAAAAAGGTATCTCAGATGGAAGGACGTGTGAAACGTGATCTTTGGTACATTGAGAATTGGACTTTCTTGCTGGACCTTCGTATCATGGTGATGACAGTGGTGAATATGTTCCGTGGAGAAAAGAATGCTTATTGATATGAATTATAAAGAAATAGATACGCAGCGTATCATTGACTATATAGGGGCGTTTGCTAATGGAGTTTCGGTGGATGATATCATTTTGCACTCCGGTGCCGATAAATTAAGGGTATATCCTGCTCTGTTTGAGTTGGAGCAAAGAGGATGGCTGGAAGTGTTGGAAAGAGAAGAACTAGGAGCTCCCTCAATGGTCCGTAAGAAGAAGGTTGAAGAGAAGAAAAATGACAGGTAACAGCGGTTACTTTGTTTTAGGCGGCAGCCGGGATTGCTCTATAAAAGGAGTGGTTCCGGCTGTTTTGGTAATAATGGACTATAGAAATTGAAGCTGAAACTAAGAATCTATATGATTACTGATTGATTTATTGCTACTTACAACTTTTCTCAGAAAAACTGCTCTCGATGTCTTTTTTCTTTCTTTTATTAGAGATTTAATCCTCACCTTTGC
>ENA-OPNH01000644-OPNH01000644.1-human-gut-metagenome-genome-assembly--contig:-NODE-644-length-26521-cov-2.309000_pt1 | contig 26521 bp, 26 predicted proteins | sample MGYA00241537_ERZ501771 | MGnify/ENA primary metagenome ERZ501771 (study PRJEB25962, sample SAMEA2042608) | human gut metagenome | biome: human gut; feature: human-associated habitat; material: faeces...
GGTATTTCGCTCTCTGCGGAGAGCGACAAGGGCGTTGCCCTTGTCCTACGAGCCTTTTTACTGTTTTAAGGAAGTTATTTTGCTTAATTTTCTTCTTATTCATTGTAAAAAGCAAAAATATGTGATATAGTTTTTTTATATATTGAAGGAGGAAGTTATTATGTTAAAAAGTAGAAACAAAAATCAGACGGCTTGGCGGTTTATCTGCATTTTACTTGCCGTCACAGCACTTTTGAGCTGTTTTATGCTCAGCACAGCAAATGCGGCAGATACCACAAGCCAAAGCGAGAACACTATTACAAGTGCTAAGGACATTCCAGGAAAAAAAGTTGGTGTTCAGCTTGGTACAACTGGTGATGAATATGTCACCACATATGAGGGTGACGAAAAAGGCACTACGATTGAACGCTATAATAAAGCCGCTGATGCTATTCAATCACTTAAACAGCAAAAAATCGATTGTGTTGTAATTGATGAACAGACAGCAAAATCCTTTACAGAGAAAAATTCTGATATTAAGATTCTCGATGAGGAATTTGCAAAGGAACAATATGCTCTTTGCATAAAAAAAGGCAACAAGGAGCTTCTCGATAAGCTCAATAACGCCATAGATGAATTACAGGCAGACGGAACTTTATCAGATATAGTTACAAATTATATTGGCTCTGCAAAAGAAATCGGTACTAAGCCTTATAATGAAAAAAATGTTGACCGCAAAAACGGTACTTTAGTTGTTGCAACAAATGCTCAGTTCAAGCCATATGAATACTATGAGGACGGAAAAATCGTCGGTATTGATATGGATATGATGAGAGCTATATGCGATAAGCTTGGAATGGAACTCAAAATTGAGGATATAGAATTTGATTCCATTATAACCTCCGTGCAATCTGGTAAGGCAGATGTCGGTGCCGCTGGTATGTCTGTTACTGAGGATAGAAAAAAGAATGTCGATTTCTCAAATTTCTATGCTGAAACAAGACAGGTTATTGTTGTAAGAAATACAGAATCAGGTGCAGCCGGCATATCATTCTTCGAGAAACTTCAACAGAATTTTGTCGATAGCAGCCGTTGGAGCTATATCGTCACAGGTCTTGGCAACACACTTCTTATTACACTCTTTGCGATTATAATCGGTATTGTGCTTGGTGCACTTATCGCAATCGTAAGAACCATACACGACCAAAACCACAAGCTTAAAATTTTGAATTTCATCTGTAAGCTATACCTCACCATTATAAGAGGTACTCCTGCAATGATTCAGCTCCTTATAATCTATTATGTAATCTTTGCGTCGGTCAATATTGATAAGATTCTCGTTGCTGTTGTCGCTTTCGGTCTTAATTCAGCCGCTTATGTTGCCGAGGTTATCCGTTCAGGCATAAACTCAGTAGATAAGGGACAATTTGAGGCAGGTCGCAGTCTTGGTCTTACATATAAGCAGACTATGCTTTCAATTATTCTTCCACAGGCTTTCAAAAATATTCTTCCTGCACTCTGCAATGAGTGTATCAGCCTTCTCAAGGAAACAGCTATCAGTGGTTATATCGGACTTACAGACCTCACAAAGGCTGGCGATATTATCAGAAGTCAGACCTTCGAGGCATTCATACCACTTATCGCTGTTGCACTTATCTACCTCGTAATAGTAATGATCTTAACCGTAGGTGTAAATAAACTCGAAAGGAAGCTTAAAAATGACAATGCAAGATAAAAGCACAAATCAAGTTCTTATAGAAGTAAAGGACCTTTGCAAAAGCTTCGGTGAACACGATGTTCTCAAAGGCATAAACACCACTATCTCAAGGGGCGATGTTATCGCTATTATAGGACCCTCCGGCTGTGGAAAATCTACTTTTCTCCGCTCTCTTAATCTACTTGAAACACCTACAAGCGGTGTCATAAAATTTGAGGGCACAGATATAACCGATAAGTCCGTAGATATAAATAAAATGCGTGAAAAAATTGGTATGGTATTCCAGCAGTTCAACCTTTTCCCTAATATGACAATCAAGCAAAATATTATGCTTGCACCTGTCAAGCTTGGCAAGATGACAAAGGACGAGGCTTCAGCAAAAGCTGATGAGCTTCTCTCAAGAATCGGTCTTTCTGAAAAGGCAGATTTATATTCACCACAGCTTTCTGGCGGTCAGAAACAGAGAATCGCTATTATAAGAGCTTTAGCAATGAATCCTGATGTAATGCTCTTTGATGAGCCTACATCAGCACTCGACCCTGAAATGGTCGGAGAAGTTCTTGCTCTTATGAAAGACCTTGCAGAATCAGGTATGACAATGGTTATAGTTACTCACGAAATGGGTTTTGCAAGAGAGGTTGCAAATAGAGTTATGTTCATCAATGATGGAATAATTCAAGAAGAAAACAATCCTAAGGAACTATTCGGAAATCCGCAGAACCAAAGACTTAAAGATTTCTTATCTAAGGTTCTATAAATCTAAATATTCAACCTATCATAAACGGTGATTGCATAAGGCAGTCGCCGTTTTTTTGTTGACAAGCTCACCTAAGGCGGCGAGTTGCCGCTCTCAAGACGCAGAATCGCTCGACAAGTCTCGCTCGTAGTGAATTAGGGAAAATTATTGATGCGGTCGAAGAAACTACCGCTTAGCTGACGCACTTATATAAGACAATTAAAAGTTTCGCTCAAGCTTTTTCAAAGACTCGTAGTACAAGGGCAATATTCCTTGTTACTCCCACAAAGAGTGACACTTTTTAAATCAATAAAAAACGCAGTAAAGTCAATTTTTGTTTGGCTTTACTGCGTTTTGCTTTTAGCTTTTTAGCTTAGATTACATATGCTTTGGCTCAAAAGAAAGACAATCTGTACATTGCTTAACTGTTGGGTTATTCTCGTGAGTACCTACCTTAATGGTATCAAGAGAACAATAATTAGCTGATTCGCAATGATTTGAACATTGTGTTACCGTACATTCAATACATCTGTTTGGCTGACAATTACAATCCATTTTTTATTCTCCTCAAATTATAATTTCAAACGACTGCCCGAACCGTTTTTTCGGTAAGCTTTTGTCGTCCTCAATTATCTTAACCAAAACATCTTGCTTTATGCAAAAAATTATTCAAAGCTCAATTTTAAATAATCTCCTTAATTTACGGTAGCTATTACCTCTACTTATATAAGATAAAAAACTAATAATAATTTCAGGAGGTGAATTTCTTGACTGAATATCTTTGTCTTAGTGATTTACTTGACTCTGACCTTTCAAGCTATGAATATTTTTGTTCATTGCCAGAAAATATAAAACAAAAAATCGAAATGGAGGACGCAAGAAGCTTTTCAGAAATGCAAGCTATTGCAAGAAAAGAAGAACAAAAAGGATTTTTATTTTAATTTTCTCTGCTTATGAATATTTTTCCCGAATTTACTCAAAATAATCTAAAAAACACAAGGGAGAATTATTATGGAAATTACAATTTCAAATGTTCATGGCAGAGAAATTATTGATTCACGAGGAAACCCAACAGTTGAGGCAGAAGTTACTCTTATAGATGGTTCATATGGCAGAGCTGCTGTTCCAAGCGGTGCTTCTACTGGAGTTTATGAGGCACACGAACTTCGTGATAATGATAAAATGAGATATGGCGGAAAGGGTGTTCTAACTGCCGTTGAGAATATTAACACTCTTATCTCAAAATCTATTATTGGAATGAATGCACTTAATCAAAGAGCAATCGACAAAGTTCTTAATGCTGAAGATGGTACAGAAAACAAAAGCCATCTTGGTGCTAATGCAATTCTTGCAGTTTCTCTTGCAACAGCTAAAGCTGCCGCAAATTTCATTGATATTCCACTTTTCCGCTGTATCGGTTCTTGGGCGGCGTATCTGGCAACAGACTGCCAGTTCCAATGATGAATATTTTGAACGGTGGTGCTCATGCGTCTAATAATATAGATATTCAAGAATTTATGATTATGCCTGTTGGAGCGGACTGTTTTTCTCATGGCCTTAGAATATGCTGTGAAATTTATCATACTCTTGGCAAAGTAATCAAAGAACGTGGAGGCTCAACTGGTGTTGGTGACGAGGGTGGTTATGCACCAAACCTTGAAAGCGATGAAGAGGCTCTCAAACTCATATGTGAGGCTATCCAAGAGGCAGGATATTCAACTGATACTGTAAAAATTGCACTTGATGCTGCCGCAAGCGAATGGTATGCCGAGGGCAGTTACAGACTTCCAAAGCGTGGTACTATACTTTCAAGTGAAAATGTTTCAGAATATTTCGAAGAGCTCTCTGAAAAATATCCGATAATTTCTATCGAAGACCCTCTAAGTGAACACGATTGGAAAGGCTGGACTCATATTACGAAACAGCTTGGAAATAAAATTCAACTTGTCGGTGATGACCTTTTCGTAACAAATACAGAGCGTTTAAAAACTGGCATAGAGCTTGATGCAGGAAATTCAATTCTTATCAAGATGAATCAGATTGGTACTCTTACCGAAACTCTTGATGCCATAGAAACTGCTAAAAAAGCTGGTTATACCACTGTAATTTCCCATCGTTCAGGTGAAACAGAAGATTATACTATTGCAGACTTAGCAGTTGCCATAAACGCCGGTCAGATTAAAACAGGCGCTCCTTGCCGAAGTGAAAGAGTTGCAAAATATAACAGACTTTTACGAATTGAGCAAAAACTTGGTGCATGTTCCGAATACGGAATATAAAACCTCATAAATCAAAGAGGGCGGAATAAATCCGTCCCTACATAAAATAAAAGCCTCCGCTTTTTATGGCGGAGGCTCAAATTATATTTGATTTATAAATTACTTAGAAGAAACCTTCTTCTTTGTAAGAACAACTGCTGTAAGAGCTGCTGCTGCAAATACTGCTGCAAGAGCAATAGGTGTTGCAGAATCGCCTGTCTCTACGCCATTCTTACCGTCCTTACCATCGTTTGAAGGAGTTGTAGGCTGCTTAGATTCTGCTGGAGCAGGCTTGCTTGGCTCTGCTTCGCTTGGCTCTGGTACAACTGAAGCCTCACCAGAAGCATCGAATACTACCCAGTTACCTTCCTTATATGTAATAGCAGCACCATCTTCCTTAACATCTTTAGATTCTATATTTGGAATGTAAATGTTACCAGCATTTACTGTAGCGTCAACCTTAACATCACTTGTCTGAGCCTTTGGATTCTCTGGAGAATAAGCTACATTTCCTTCTGCATCCTTATCAGGAACGAGGTTATTGAAGATAATCTTTGTTGTTTCGGCATTATACTCGACAGCCCAAACATCTGTACCTTCAATCTGGATAGCTTCCTGTCCTGGCCATGTTGCGTTCTCTTCAGGAGTCCACCAGTAAGCACCAACTTTAGTCCACTTTGATTCGCTGTTATCGAAGAAATAATACTTAGGGAGGTTTTCTTCGCCGAGCTGCTCAGCTGCTTTCTTATATGCTTCTGCATACTTACCAGCTGGAACTTCTGGAACTGAAGGCTCCTCTGAAGACTCTGAAGGCTCTGAAGGTATAGGAGCTGGAGCTTCTGGCTCTTCTGTGCCAACATACCATGTGTCAACACCGCCCTTACCTGTACGAGTATCAAAGTAAACTGTTACATCCTTGCCATATTGCTCTTCTGTGAAAGAGCAGTTGTCCTGGCTATTAGCTGTAACACCATCTGCATTAGCTGCACCCCAGCTATAATCCCAACCGCCGTTTGCACGAACCTTATAAGTAGAACTTGCACCCTCTTCAGGAACAGGAACTGATACGGTTGCTGTGTAAAGACCGTCGCCATCTTCATCTGTAAGAGCTACATCGCCTTCCCAGGTATTGAAATCGCCGATAACGCCGTATGTAGCACCCTCTGTCTCAAAATCTTCATAAGTAGCTGATGCTGAAGCTGTTGAAGCAACAACTACAGAAGCTACTGTTGCACCTGCAAGAAGAATGCTTAATGCTTTCTTATTCATTTTCATTGTAATTTCCTCCTAATTAAAATATTAGAAATTTTTTGTATTATTGAAATTATACCTATCAAGTTATAAGCACAATTTCAATTTAGGTTAAATATACCACAATTCTTACAACTTTGCAATAAATTTTCCTAAGTTTTTACCCAAAATCAAATTTTTGTGTTATTTTTACCAAAGTTACACACTTTAGTTTGTGCAACTTCATAGTATTTTAAGACATATTCGAGTTAATTTGACAAGTATAGTGTAATAGATTATAATATTTTTTAATAGCTTTAATAATATTGAAAGGTGGTTTAGGACAACTAAGTCCTGAAATTTATGATAAAATATTGTTCACGCTGTAAAAAAATATTTGACACTGAAAACGACAAGTGCCAGAAATGTGGCAAAAATCTTATTGAAAAGCCCGCCGGAGAATCACCCGTCTGCATAATAACAACGGGCGGTTTTGAGCTTGAGCGTATAAAATCCGCTTTAGAAAGTGAGGGTATCCCTTGTGTAATTAAAGAAGCCGAGGGCAATGTTAATATGAAAATTCTTAATGAGGGTGACCTTGGCGAAAATAATATTATTGTGCCTCTTGCCGCATATAACCACGCTTGCGATGTTTTGATAGGAATAGGTGCAATGAAGCCTGAGGATAATACACTAACTGTTCCTGAAGACATAAAAATTGATGATTTAGACCAAGATATGAGCCCAAGAAAGCGTTTTTGGGTAAGGTTAGCCTCAATAGTCTTGTTTATAATCATTGTCTGGATAGTCATTACTGCAACAGATGCAGGAATCGCTTTATTTAAAAATCTTTTTGGTGCGTAACTAAATCTTTAAAAAACAATGTTAAAGCACTTTGAGCTAAAAAATTAGTTCAAAGTGCTTTTTATTATTTCTTATTTCCTTTAAATTCTTTTTCAACAATAAGAATTTCTTCTTTTTTAACACATTCTCTGCCATCAAAATCTAATCTTATAACATACGGCATAAAGTCAATCATTCTTAAAAAACTATCACAATTATAGCTATGGTCAAAATAATTCAAAACTGTACTTAAAGCTGTCCCATGTGTACCAAGAATTATTATATCGTTTGGGTGGCTGTCTAAAAGTTCAAATAAAGCTGAAATATTTCTTTCCTGAACACTTCTAAGCGATTCTCCACCTTCTTCGTGGTAGTCAAAATCCTCCCATCTCTTTTGGAACATTCCAAGATTATTGCCATTAAAGCCTTTTTCACGCTCTCTAAAGCGTTCGTCCGTATCAATACTCAATCTATGGCTTTCCGCACAGTACTTAATTGTATCAATACTCCTTTTATAGGGGCTTGATATTGCATAGGTCAATTTAACATCTTTTAAAGCCTCACAAACTTTTTCACTGTCGGCAATTCCCTCATTCGTAAGTGGTCTGGTCTTGTCATCTGCCCAAGAAAATTCTGGCTGTGCGTGCCTTACAAAATAAACTGTTGCCATATTATTTCTCCTTACTTTTCAAACACTTAAAAACTGTAACCAACATATCCAGCATAAACGCAAAAATTATAATTGTTAAGAAGAATTGTTGAAAGTTCGAGAAAATATTACTCATAAATTGACCATTCTCATCAAAAAGACTTGTCATACTTTTAGAAATATTCGGATTTATAATCTTATCATCTGCAAGCCACCAAATTGCTAATAATGCTGAACTAACATTTGCTATTATGGTTGTTATCATAACTTTTTTGCTATATCTTCCTTCTATCAGCCTAACTACATCTCTTATAATTCCGACAACACTAAACATAACAATTATATACCAAGTTTGCCTAATTGTTTCAAGATTAAAAATCGGAATAAATTCATTATACATAACAATGCAGAAAATCTGTGGTGCAGTCAGAAATACAACTAAGAATATCACTGATATTCCAATACTAATAATTGAATCTACTTTTGATATTTTTTCATTTTTCTTAGGGACAGAAGGTAAGCTATCCAAATTGCTTGTTGTATCAATTTTAATATCCTTATGGTAGAAAAATGCGAAAAGTGCTGTTACAAAACCAAATGCTACTCCAACACTGATAATTAAATTTGTAATTAAAGATGCAATAAAAGTTGCAGTTGATGATACTACATTTTCTATACTATTACTTTTTGAAAAATCAAAAATTCCTGAAATTATATTAGCAAGAATTATTCCAAAAATTGTACAAATCATAACGATTTTAAGTACATATTTATAAGTAGAGTAATACGGAGAGCCTATCAGACATTTTTTATTGTCAGGATTATATTTTTCATAGAGTTCTTCGGGTGTTCCAAGCTCTGTAAGAACAACTCTTATATCCTTTTCTTCTGGAACAAGCTCTCCACAGCGTTCTGCAAGCATATCGTCAATCAGTGTTCTAAGTTCGTCAGAAATATCTTTTTGAACCTTTTGTGGCAGTCTTTTAGTAACCGCATAGATATATCTTTCAATCAAATCATTTTTCATTATTATCCTCCAATAATCTGTTAACATTATATGAAAAGTTCTTCCAGTGTTTTACTACTTTCTCAAGTACAATCAAACCATCATCAGTTATCTTATAGTATTTTCTTGGCTTTGCTTCACTTGTTTCCCACTCACTTTTTAGCAAGCCTTGAGATTCAAGACGCCTCATTAAAGGATAAAGTGTATTTGCTTCAATAGGTATACCATTATCCTGAAGTTTTTTAACAAGGTTATATCCATACATTGGTTCTTTTAGCTGACTAAGAACTAAAAGTATCAATGTTCCTCGCCTTAATTCCAAAATAAGACCTGAAACTATTTCATCATGATTCATATGCTTCACCTCACACCTTATTGTGTGTAATTATTATACTGTATATCACACACTATGTCAAGAAAAAAATTTTCAATACAAAAAAGGCAGAAGCCTAAGCCTCTGCCTTTTATAATATTCAGAAAATAATTATCAGTTTGTGATAGTTCTCTCTGTTTCCTTATCGAAGATATGGATTTTCTCAACATCGAATGCGATTTCGATTGGCTCGCCTGCTTCAGCAGTAGATGATGGGTCAACACGAGCAATAGCAGATTCGCCCTCGATTGTCATATAAACATAGATTTCAGCACCCATAAGTTCTGTAACTTCAACCTGTGCCTCGATGATGTCAGTTGCTTTCTCGAGGAACTCTGGGTCATCGTGAACATCTTCTGGACGGATACCGAGAATAACATCTCTGCCAACAAACTTAGAAAGAATGTTGTTCTTATTCTTAGACTCTGGAAGAGTAATAGTATACTTACCAAATGAAATACCGTAATCTTCACCTGCTCTTACGATAGTAGCATTGATGAAGTTCATTTGAGGAGCACCCATAAATCCTGCAACGAAGAGGTTGCATGGCTTCTCATAGAGGTTTTGTGGTGTATCAACCTGCTGAATGAAGCCGTCCTTCATAACAACGATTCTATCACCCATTGTCATAGCCTCTGTCTGGTCATGTGTAACATAGATAAATGTTGTGCCAAGTCTCTTATGAAGCTTAGAAATCTCTGTTCTCATCTGAGTACGGAGCTTAGCATCGAGGTTTGAAAGCGGTTCATCAAGGAGGAAGACCTTAGGGTCACGAACGATAGCACGACCAAGAGCAACACGCTGTCTCTGACCACCTGAAAGAGCCTTCGGCTTTCTTTCGAGAAGGTGAGAGATATCAAGAATACGAGCAGCCTCTTCAACTCTTCTTCTCATTTCTTCCTTTGGAGTCTTTCTGAGCTTAAGACCGAAAGCCATGTTATCAAAAACAGTCATATGAGGATAAAGAGCGTAGTTCTGGAAAACCATTGCAATATCTCTGTCCTTAGGTGAGATGTCATTAGAAAGGACATCACCGATATAAAGCTCGCCCTTACTGATTTCTTCAAGACCTGCAATCATACGGAGAGTAGTTGACTTACCACAGCCTGAAGGTCCAACAAAGATAATAAATTCTTTATCTTCGATTTCGAGGTTGAAGTCGCTAACAGCTACAACATTACCGTCATAAACCTTATATACATTTCTTAGTGATAAACTTGCCATAATTTGCTTCCTCCTGTGGGTAACCCGATTTAATTCAATAATAATATAATAACAGATTTGCAAAAAGAATGGTATTCATTTTTTTACTAAATCTAAGATGTTCAGTTTATGTATATTGCCCAAAAACAAAAAAAAGGCTGTCTTTTTGTACTAACTGCATAGTTGCTTTTGTACAATTTGTATAATATTATTTTTAGAACCATTTTTTATATTCTAATGACTTAAAATTAAAATATCCTAAAGAATCTTTTCTCTGCTCAAAGCTTGATTAATTTCTTCTGAAGAAAGTTCTCTTGCTTCTCCAGACGAAAGCTTATCATCAAGCAAAAGACCACCAATTCTAAGTCTTTTAAGCTCTAAAACCTCAGTCCCAACTGCATGAAACATTCTCTTAATCTGATGAAACTTGCCCTCACAAATTTCTACAAGAGCAGTATTTTTACCAATAATCTTCATATCTGCCGGCAGAAAATCATCTCCGCCCTCGCTTATACCCGCCCTAAATTTTTCAACATCATTCTCTGCAAGCTTTCTGTCAACAACCGCTTCATATAGCTTATTGACATGGCTTTTCGGTGCAAGCAGCTTATGCGAAAATTCGCCGTCATCTGTAATTATCAGCAAACCCTCTGTGTTTCTGTCAAGCCTACCCGCAGGAAATAAATCTTTGCGTCTGAGTTCAGGTGGAAGCAGGTCAAGCACAGTCTTTTCTCTACTATCTCTGCTTGCCGAAACAACTCCTTTTGGCTTATTTAACATTATATATATGTAACGCTTATATAGAATTGGTTCATCATCAAGAGTAATTTCGCAATTTTCTGGGTCAAATTTATCTTCAGACCTTGCAACAATTTTCCCATCAACCTTTATTCTTCCTTGCTTTATAAGCATTTTTATTTCTTTTCGACTTGCAATCTCTTGTGATGACAGAATTTTATCTATTCTTAAAAGAGCCATACAAAATCCCCTTTCTGATAGATTTTAACATATCAATTTTATTACTGCAAGATTTTTTCTTCATCATTTGACAAGCAATTATAAATAATAGTATAATTCAAACAATATCAATTAAATTAGGCTGATTTTATAAATAAAAGTAAAATCAAAAATATATTGAAGTTATAAGCTATATAGCTTTTTGTACTGATTCTTAACGAAAACTTAATACTTTGCTTTTAGAAAGCATCATTGATATATCTTAATAAAGACAAAAAACATCTTCCAGAATATAACAAAAAAGTAGAACGCATCTTGACAGCGGAGGCACTCCACTTTGAATAAAACCTTTAACTTAAAAAACTTAGACGCGAATAGCAAACTACAATTTAACAAAAAAGTAGAACGCGTCTTGACAGCGGAGGCACTCCACTTTGAATAAAACCTTTAACTTTTTATCTAAACTTACGCTAACTGAATAATAAAAATATCCTCCCTATCTTTGGGATAAATCAGGAGAAAAACAATGAGTCTTACGGTTTCAATCTGTGTAATTGCGTATAATGAAGAAAATACAATTTCCGGTATACTTTCGGATATTCTCTATCAGACATATCCTCATAAGCTTACTCAAGTAGTTCTTGTTAATTCACGCTCAGAGGATAACACCCAGAAAATAATGGAGCAGTTTGCCAATTCAAACAGCAAAAATTATATAAGCATAAATATTCTTGAAAACAATAAGCGTTCACAGGCATCAGGCTGGAACACTGCTCTTAAAAAAGCTATTGGTGATGTTATAATCAGAGTAGACGCTCACGCATCTATTCCAAAAGATTTTATTGAAAAAAATATAAATGTTATTGAAAGTGGCGAAAATATAAGTGGGGGTTCAAGACCTAATATTATAATAGACCCTACGCCAATGAAAGAAACCTTGCTTCTCGCAGAAAGCTCTATGTTTGGCAGCTCAATAGCTTCATATCGCAGAGAAAGCAACAAAAAACAATATGTAGATTCTATGTTTCATGCCGCATATAGGAGAGAAGTCTTTGAAAATGTTGGCGGTTTTGATGAAACTCTTGGCAGAACAGAAGACAACGAACTGCATTACCGTATGCGTCAGGCTGGATATAAATTTTGTCTTTCTCCTGATATAATCTCATATCAGCACACAAGAACAACACTTAAAAAAATGCTGGCACAGAAATTCGGAAACGGCAGATGGATAGGCTTAACTCTTGGAGTTTGTCCAAAATGTCTTTCTGTTTTTCATTTTGTGCCATTTTGTTTTGTATTAGCAATAATAGGTTGTGTAGCATTAAATATAATAGGTACAGTATGTGGATTTGGAATTTTAAAACTGCCTTTATATATTCTTGGAATAGCCTATCTCTTAGCCGACCTTGTTATGACTATTACCGCTGTTATTTCAGCAAAGAAACATCTTAGCGAATTAATTTTGCCATTTATTTTTCCTATGCTTCATATAGCCTATGGACTTGGAACCGTTGTAGGAATATTTCAAATGCCATTCTGGTTAAAGAAAAGGGATAAAAATTCTAAACAAAATATTGAAAATGTAAGTATTGAAATGAAAAAAATAAGCAAAAACTAAAATCGGATATTTTGTTTTTTAAATATATGTAAAATTAACTTTAATTTGTACTGAATATTATATTTAAATGTATCATAATTTTGGTATTTTGATTATTATTTATAAAAATTTTATAAAATTTTGTAATATCTATTGAAAATTCCGAAAAAATTTAGTATAGTTAAATAGATGAGTAAATTTGAAAGCGGTGATATTTTATGCAGTGTCCTGAATGCGGTAGCGAGTGGAAAGCAAGCAATCGCATAGATCTCATACAGCGTTGCCCTTTCTGCGGTGCAAGCCTTGAAAAAGAAGCTCCTCGACCAATCACATTTACTAACGCTAAGGAAGGCGTTCGCTATATTGTCGATAATTTCGGCAGTGATGTAATTGTTGATAATGAACGATTTACAAAGCTTCTCAACAAGTTTATGCCTAAGCTCAAGCAGGAAAGAAAAGTAATTGTCGAAGCAATGAACGAAGGAGTCTGCACTACATTATATGATGTGACAGACCAAAGTGAAATTGATAAGTGCATTGCAATTCTCCAGTCAATCAAAATCTTGACACAAGATGCCTGCATGGCTGAAAAATGGGCATGCTATGCCGTAGAAACTATCGTATACGCTCTCGGATGGAGTGTCCCTATGTTTGGAATCACTCCAAATATTCATATGTATCAAATTCCTGAAACAGTAAGTCACCCTTGGAATCAAGAAAATCCAAATGAAGTTTGGGTTCAACCGAACCAAGTTTGGGTTAATCCTGTTGAAAGCAATGGTGACGCTTGGGATAGTCAAAAGCAAGATGTCATAGAGGTATCAGAAGAAGAACTTAACAAGCCTTCTGAAAAAAATCAAATTCCTGTTTATGACACTCATATATTTGAACAACCATCCGAAAATGATAAATCTGTCGAACCACAAGCTGAGAAATCAAATGAACCAGTTGTCGAATCTCCTGTTATCGAGCCTCCTACAGAAGAAGCTCAAGAACCAGTTATCGAGTCTCCTGTTATCGAGCCTCCTACAGAAGAAGCTCAAGAACCAGTTATCGAATCTCCTGTCTTCGAGCCTCCTACAGAAGAAGTTCAAGAACCAGTTATCGAATCTCCTGTTATCGAGCCTCCTACAGAAGAAGTTCAAGAACCAGTTATCGAGTCTCCTGTCTTCGAGCCTCCTACAGAAGAAGCTCAAGAACCAGTTGTCGAATCTCCTGTTATCGAGCCTCCTGTAGAAGAAGCTCAAGAACCAGTTATCGAGTCTCCTGTCTTTGAGCCTCCTACAGAAGAAGTTCAAGAACCAGTTATCGAACCTGTAGATGATAAAACTTCTGTTGCTGAACAAGTAAATGAAGAAAATCATCAAAATAATGCTCCTCAACAGCCACCATTTGGTCAAGCACCTGAGCAGCAGTATAATAATCCATGGGGTATGCCACCTCAACGAGGTGCTGAGGGTCAACAACCTCCTTATAATCCTTGGGCTTATGGTCCTTATGGTATGCCACCTCAACAAGGTGCTGAGGGTCAGCAACCTCCTTATAACCCTTGGGTCTATGGTCCTTGGGGTATGCCACCTCAACAAGGTACTGATGGTCAACAACCACCTTATAATCCTTGGGGTGTTTCGCCTCAGCCTAATGCTCATCAATCTACTGAAGAAGCAAATCATAAGGTTGAAAAAGAACCTGAACCACCAACAGTCGAAAAAGAGGCTGAGCCAGCTGTTGAAACAACGCAAGAACCAGAAGCTCCATTCATTCCACAGCCAGAATCAGCAACTAAGAAAAATGATATTGATATAGACCAATATATGGATGCTCCTTGGGCTGTACATAATAGAGAAAATAATAGAGAAACTGATGTTAAGCCTATTGATATTCCAGCAAATTCAACAGGCACAACAGACCGTACAAACGGTTTTAGCGTTTCAAATGAAGCATTACAGCAAGACGCTCCAATTTCTTCCGAACAATCAGCTCAGACACCAGCAGAAAGTCATGAACCTATTCATAAAGTTGATTTTTCTTCATTGAATATAACCCCATCTGATGAGCCTATTTCTAAGCCATCAATGGAAAATACACCTGTTGTTGAAATTCCTCAGCCTGAGGCAAATGCTTCTCCAGCTGAGAATTCTGCAGCAGAAGAGGTTGCAGTAAATATTCCAGAGACAAGTGTTCCTGAAACTTCAAGCAGCATTAATGAAGTATTCACAAAAGAAGATGCTAAGAAGTTCACTCTCAATCATGTTCAGATTCCTGAAGGTGTTATCCGTATTGATAATGAAGCCTTTAAAGATAACCAAAAGATTGAAGCTGTTGTACTTCCAACATCTCTTAAAGAAATCGGAGATAGTGCATTTGAGTGTTGTAGTAAGCTTCTTACAATCAATATTCCTGAAAATGTAACCGATATCGGAAAATGTGCATTTAAAGGTTGTTCCTCAATTACATCTATTAAACTTCCTGATAGCATAACAAGAATCAATGCAGAATGCTTTGCTGGCTGCGAAAAACTTAAAGATTTCAAGATACCATCATCAGTAAGTCATATAAGCAGACATTCATTTATGAATTGTGCAAGTATTGTTGATATTGAAATTCCTGATGGAATTCATGGTCTTGCCGAAAATATTTTCAGCGGTTGTAAGTCACTTCAGACAATAAAAGTTCCTGATAGCGTATCTCAGATACATAAGAACTGCTTTAGCTGGTGTGAATCTCTCACAACAATCAATCTTCCTGAGGCTATCACAGAAATTGCTCCTGGCTCATTCACAGGTTGTGAAAAGCTTAAAACTCTTGATATTCCATCAAGAGTTACAAAAATTGGTTATGGTGCATTCAGTAAGTGTACTGGACTTAAATCACTCACACTTCCTGATACTATTACAGAAATCGAAGAGAACGCATTTCTCGGTTGTCGTGCTCTTGTTGTTTATTGTTCTTCGGAGAACGCTTATATTAAGAGATATTGCAGACTCAATCGTATAAGATGTAAGAGCAGTACTTAAACTAAAATACTTAAAAGCCTCTCAAGTAAATGGGAGGCTTTTTTCTTTAAAAAAATATCGCTTAAAATGTTCAAAATCAAGCTAATATATACGCTATTCATTACCTTACACAAAATTTTCTATGAAAATTCTTTTAAAAGGTTGATTTTTTTCTTATTTTTGTGTAAAATGTATAGAGAGATTTTATATTATCGGGCGATAATTCATACGAACTAATTAAACACAAAGTGAGGTATAAATATGTCTAACAGACTTTTTCAAGGCGTTATCCACCAAATGAGAGACACCATCGACCGTGCCATAGGAGTTATTGATGAAACATCTGTCGTTATCGCTTGTAGCGAGCTTGGTAAAATCGGCGAAGTAAACGAAAATATCACAACAGATATGCTCTCCTCCGCTACACCTTTCGTACTTAATGGCTATACTTATAAGCCTTTCGGCAGTAAGCCAAGATGTGAATATGCTGTTTTTGTAGCAGGCAATGATGACCTTGCACAAAAATATGCAATGCTTCTTGCTATATCTCTTGGAAGCATAAAGCAATACTATGATGAAAAATATGACCGTGGCAATTTTATTAAGAATGTCATACTTGACAATATTCTGCCTGGTGATATATATTTAAAGGCAAAAGAACTTCGTTTCAATTCCGAAGTTACTCGTGTATGCTTCGGCATCAAGATTATCTCTAAGAACGATATTTCTGCCTACGATGTCATTCAAAACCTCTTCCCTGATAAAAGCAAAGATTTCGTTATCAATATCAACGAATCTGATATAGCACTTGTCAAAGAAATTAAGTCAGAAACAGATTCTAAAGACCTTGAGAAGCTCGCAAGCTCTATTGTAGATACTCTTTCTGGCGAATTTTACACACATTGTGTTATCGGTATAGGAACTCCTGTTGAGGGCATTAAGGACCTTGCTCGTTCCTATAAAGAGGCACAAATCGCTCTTGAGGTTGGTAAGGTATTCGATACAGAAAAGACTATTGTAAGCTATGATAATCTCGGTATCGCTCGTCTTGTCTATCAGCTTCCAACTACACTCTGCGATATGTTCCTTAAAGAAGTTTTCAAGCGTGGCTCTATTGAATCTCTCGACCAAGAAACTCTCTTTACAATTCAGCGTTTCTTCGAGAATAACCTCAATGTTTCTGAAACATCAAGAAAGCTTTTTGTTCACAGAAATACTCTTGTTTATCGTCTTGAGAAAATTAAAAAGCTTACTGGTCTTGACCTCAGAGAATTTGAAGATGCTATCGTATTTAAAGTAGCACTTATGGTTAAGAAATATCTTTCATCTAATCCAATCAAATACTAATTCATAAACATTACAGACTCAAGAATAAAGTTGTCTTGTAGCTGGCAGTTTTCTGCCTCTATAAGGCGACTTCTTGGTTTATATAGGGGTTGAATTTTTATTGATACTATACAAATATCAAAAAATATAATAATATATTACATTGATATTGTATAAGTAATATTTCAATATTAAATTTTCTTATCATTTACTAAAAGAAAGGTCTTGTCTATGATTCATTTTAAAAATGTATCTAAGGTATATTCAACAGGCACAAAAGCACTCGACAATGTAAGCTTAGATATAAATAAGGGCGAGTTCGTCTTTATAGTTGGACCATCAGGAGCAGGAAAAAGTACATTTTTAAAGCTCATTATGCGTGAAGAAGCCACCACAGAGGGTGAAATTTCTGTCAACGGCTATAATCTTGTCAAAATCAAAAAACGCAAGATTCCATATCTTCGCAGAACTATGGGAATAGTTTTTCAGGATTTCAGGCTTATAGAAAAAATCTCTGTTTTCGATAATGTTGCCTTTGCTATGAGAGTAATCGGCATTTCAGAAAAATCTGTGCGTAAGCGTGTAGAATATATTCTTGGTCTTGTCGGACTTTCAGAAAAAGCTGATAGCAAGCCAAGTGAGCTTTCAGGCGGCGAGCAACAGCGTGTCAGCCTTGCAAGAGCATTGGTAAATAATCCCGAACTTATAATTGCGGACGAGCCTACTGGAAATATCGATCCTGAGCTTTCATATGAAATTATGGAGCTTCTTGTTGAGATAAATAAGCGTGGCACAACGGTTTTAATTGTCACACATGAACATAACCTCGTAAATGAATTCGGCGGAAGAATTATTAAAATCAATGGTGGAAAAATCGTTGGGGATTATATTCGGGAGGTGGAGCAATGAAATTCAAAAGTTCAGGCTATCTCATAAAGGAAGGCATAAAAAGCATCTGGAATAACCGAATGATGTCGCTTGCAAGTATAGGTGTTCTTATTTCTTGCCTTTTGATTACTGGTGCGGCTGTTGTTACATCTATGAACGCATCAAGCCTTATATCATCTATTGGTGATACCAATATGATTACTGTATATCTCGACCCACAGATTTCTGATGTTGATGCTCTTAAGCTCGGAGCTAAATTCGATTTACTTGATAATGTTAAATCAAGCGAATTTTATTCAAAATCAAAAGCTATTGAAGATTATCACCAAATGCTTGGCGATGATATTTATGCAAATATGCAAGGCGAAGATAATCCCCTGCCACACGCATATAAAGTGAGTTTAGAAGATTTCTCAAAATACGAAGAAACTGTTAAAGAGCTTAAAAAAATTGATGGTGTATATCAAATAAGCAATCGTAGTGATATTGCAAGAAAGCTTACTAAGCTAAATACACTTGTAACATACATAGGCATAGCCGCTGTAATAGTTTTGGGCTTAGTTACACTTTTCATCATCTCAAATACGGTTAGAATGACAATGTATTCAAGACGCTTTGAGATTAGCATAATGAAATCTGTTGGTGCAACAAATTCATTTGTACGAATACCATTCTTAGTTGAAGGTATGGTTATAGGTCTTATTTCAGGAATTATCTCATCTATTGTTATGATTGCTCTATATAACCCAATATTAGAGGCTATTCGTAGTATTGCATCTGTTGTTTATAAAGCAAGTATTCCTATATCCGATATTTGGATATATATTGTTCTTGCATTCTTAGGCTCTGCTGTTCTTATAGGTGCTTTGGGAAGCTTTATATCTGTTTCAAAATACCTCAAAAAGGAAGGAGGAGAGATTCTTGGCTGGTAAAAAATTTAAAAAAATCTTATCAATTACTGCTTCAATACTAACTATGACTCTTATTCTTTCACAATCTACATTTGCGTTTGATGCTGAATCTAACAAAAATGAACAGGCTGCCTTACAAAAGCAAGCAGAACAATATGAAAGAACACTCAAAAAAACTCGCAATGATATTTCCGAAAAGCAAGCATATGCAAAAGCTCTTCAAGGAAAAATCGAAACCCTTAGCAAACAAATAAAGCTCAGCAATGAAAAAATTGATGCACTTAACAAAAGTATTAAAGAAAAGCAAAATGAAATTGATAAGAAACTCTCTAAAATTGAAAGCAAAATGACTCAGCTTCGTGCAAGACTTCGTGCGATTTATATAGCTGGAGATACCTCATCTTTGGAAATAATTCTTGGAGCAAAGGATTTCTCCGATTTTATAGACAAGGCTGAGCTTGTTGAAAGTATTTCCTCTTATGACAGCAATTTAATCAATGAGCTTAAATCAGAGATGTCAACAATAAGCGGACAGCAAAAATCCTTAAGAGCAGAAAAAAAATCTGTTGAAAAGGAAAAGAAATCTCTTGAAAACCAAAAAAGCGAAATCAATAAACTTTCTGAAGAAAATAGCACTATTATTGCTGAACTTCAAGGCGTAGAAAGTGCAACTCTTGATTCAATCGGAGAAAATAAAGAAAGCCAAGCTGCACTCGAAAAAGAGCTTAAAGAGTATTTCGAGCAACAGAAAAAACAAGCCGAGGAAAATGCCAAAAAGCAAAACTCCAATAATGCTAAACCATCTACAAACAGCAATAAGAATAACACTTCTAATAATAACAGTAGTAGCAATAACAATACAAATAATACTAAGCCTGATGATAACAGCAATAATAATAACAATCCAACAACTACACCGAGTTCTGGCGAATATGTATGGCCATGCCCAGGATTTTATTATCTAATATCTACATTTGATGAAAATCGAGGTTCAAGTAATCACGGTGCATTAGATATAGCTGGTGGCGGAATTTACGGTGCTCAGGTTATAGCTGCAAGAGAAGGTACAGTCGTTTCATCATTCAGTGGCTGTACCCACGATTATGGTAAAAGCTCCTCCTGTGGTTGTGGAGGCGGTTATGGCAACTATGTAGTAATAGAGCACAGTGATGGTAAAACAAGCTTATATGGTCATTTATCAGCGGTTTATGTAAACTATGGCGACTATGTAAGTGCAGGTCAACTTATCGGTCGTGTAGGTTCAACGGGCTATTCAACAGGACCACATCTACATTTTGAAACAAAATATTCAACCATATGGGACCATTCTCAACGCTATAATCCACTCGATGAATATCCTGGATTATTTTAACTCAAAGCTTTAATAAAAGTATATAAATTAAAACCTCCGTAACTCGTGCTTTGAGTTGCGGAGGTTTTCTGATTTAAAATGTTATCTTTATTTCTGTACCAAAGCCTTCAGAGCTTTTCAGTTCTATTTTAGCGTCATAAAGCTCACATATATGCTTAACTATCGCTAAACCTAAGCCCGTTCCTCCCCTTTCTTTAGAACGACTTTTATCGACACGATAAAATCTTTCAAAAATCCTTGCTCTATGTTCGGGCGGAATACCTATTCCCGTATCCTTAACATCAATAAATCCATCGCCAACTGTAATATCTACCTTACCGTCTTTATCACGATTATACCTTACGGCATTATCACAGAGATTCTGAACAAGCTCTGTAAGCAAGGTTATGTTTCCTCGCATAATATATTCTTCACCACTTACTCTAACCACTACACCCTGTCTTTCTGCCTGAACTGCAATATCATCAGCACATTTCTGAGCGATAGTAAGCAGATTGACTGTTTCCTTTCGTATAGCCTCAGCTTTTTGGCTATTATCAAGCCTTGAGAGAAGAATAATATCACTGATAAGTGATAAAAGCCTTGCAGATTCCTTGCGGATTCTACCAGCAAAATTCTTTATATCTTCCTCTTTTACAATTCCTGCCTCTATCATTTCCGCATAACCAGAAATAGATGTAAGTGGAGTTTTAAGCTCATGAGAAACATTAGCTGTAAATTCCTGCCTCATACTTTCCATTTCTTTCTTTTCGGTAATATCTATAATAAGGCAGATAACACCAATCTGTTCTCCCTGAGATGCAACCGGATTCGCAATCATTTGATATATTCTTCCGTTAAGCATAAGCTCAAGAGAACTATTTTCGCCATCAAGAGCTTTATCAACGCAATCATTTACATCTTTATCCCTTGAAATATAAAGCAGGCTGTCGTGTTTAAGAGTTACATCACCAACATTAAATATTCTTTTTGTAGCTTCATTCATAAGGAGGATATTTTTATCGAGGTCAAGTAAAATCATTCCCTCTGACATATTTTGAATAATAGCTGCAACCTTGTTTTTTTCTCTTTCAACCTTGCCAAGCTGATAACGAATTTCTCGTTTTTGTGCAATGATTTCAGTAATAAATGGAGATAATTCAGGGTAAATATCGTCTGCGTCAATGTCCGTTCCAATATCGTCAACGCTTTCTGAAAGCTTTGTAATAGGATTGATAATTTTCTTTGTAAGAAAGAAACCTATTGCCAGCGACATAATCAAAAGCATTATAAATATCAGAATCATATATGGAAGTATACTCGTAAATACGCTATTCAGTGCATCAGCGTCCTTTGCAACTCTAAGTATATTTCCATTAGAAAGCTTCATTGCGTAATAATATGTATTTGTGCGAGTGGTTTCCGAATATCTTGAGGAATAGCCCTCGCCATCTTGCAAGGCATCTTTAATCTCCGAGCGTTCAAGATGATTTTCATCACTTTTCTTTTCGCTATCGAAAATAACATTTCCGTCAGCCTTTATAAGAGTAATTCTTGTTTGACCTTTTGCAAAGTCTTTCAGATTATTATCATCTGTAATATAATCATAGCTTGTCGCAATAAGCTGTGCATAAGTCTTTAGGTCAGCATTAACCTGATTCTGAAAAGCATTAAAAAATACTAACCATGTAATAAGCGAAACCAAAATAGCTGTAACAAGTCCCATTATAAAAAGGTGAGTATTTATTTTTCCTTCCATAAAATCACCGCCCACTAATTTTTATCTTTCTAAATATAACGGGAAACCCTCAAAGCAAGGATTTCCCGTTAGCCGTTTCTAATTATCATTCAATTATATGAATAAAGCTAATTATTCACCAAGCTTATATCCAACATTTCTAATGGTTTTAATGACAGAACCACTTTCTCCCAGCTTTTGTCTTAAAGTTTTTATATGCATATCAACGGTTCGGCTTTCGCCTTCGTATTCAAAGCCCCAAACCTTATTCATTATTTTTTCTCTTGTAAGGACAATACCTTTATTCATTATAAGAAATTTCAAAAGTTCATATTCCTTAAAGGTTAATTCTCTATGCTCTCCATCAACTGTAACAATATGCTTTTCATCATCAATATTGATGTTCTGATAGCTTATTCCGCCAGACTGCTGTTGCTTTTCTGTTCGGCGTAAAAGAGCCTTAACACGAGAAACTAACTCCATAACGCCAAAAGGCTTTGCTATATAGTCATCTGCACCCATATCAAGTCCCTTAACGGTATCAAGCTCAGTTGATTTAGCCGTTACCAATATAACAGGAATATTCTTTGTCTTATCATCAGCACGAAGCTTTTTAAGGATAGAAAGCCCATCATCATCAGGCAACATAATATCAAGAAGCAGCATAGAAGGCTGTTTTTCAAGACAGCTTTCAAAAACTCCTTTTCCCGAATCAAATTGCACTATATCATAACCGCTATTTTTGAGAGCATAGCTTTCAAGCTCTCTTATATCTGTATCGTCCTCAACAACATAAATAATCAATTACTGTCATGCTCCTCGTGATGACCTACTATTGAGAAAATAACCCAGTCTGCAAGATTAACTGCATGGTCGCCTATTCTCTCAAAATATTTAGCCACCATAATAAGGTCTATTGCCTGTTCGCCGTTATTTACATCTTCTCTTATAAGCTCAATAAGGTCATTTTTTATTGTTACGAAAAGGTTGTCTACAATATCATCTCTTGCAAAAACTGAACGAGCAAGCTCCAAATCTCTCTTAACAAAGGCATCTACACTTGTTGTAACCATTTCGATAGTAGCCTTAGCCATCTGTTCGATATGGTCAAGTCGCTTGATATACTGTGTTTTAGACATAAGAATTGTCAGCTCAGAAATATCTGCCGCCTGGTCACCTATACGCTCCATATCAGTAATCATTTTGATTGCAGAGGAAATAAGTCTTAGGTCAGACGCAACAGGCTGCTGCTGAAGTAAAAGCTTAAGACAAATATTTTCGACTTCCTTTTCTTTTTGGTCAATCTCTCTATCGAATTCTACATTCTCCTTTGCGATTTCGATATTTTGATTGATAAGTCCCTTATACGCTCTTGCAATAGCCGTTTCAATAAGAGAACCCATTTCTATAAGCTCATTATTAAGCTTTCTAAGCTGCATATCGAAACTGTTTCTCATTATCCGAACCTCCCCGTAATATAATCCTCTGTTCTTTTGTCTTGCGGAGTAGAAAATAATTTCTCTGTTTCGTCATACTCAACAACCTCACCAAGAAGGAAAAAGGCTGTTTTATCGGAGATACGGGCGGCTTGTTGCATATTATGCGTAACCATAATGATAGTATACTCGTTTTTCAACTCCATTGCAAGGTCTTCTATCTTTGAAGTCGAAATCGGGTCTAAGGCACTCGTTGGCTCGTCCATAAGCAAAACATCGGGTTTAACAGCTAAAGCTCTTGCTATACAAAGTCTTTGTTGCTGACCACCAGAAAGTCCCAAAGCACTTTTCTTGAGCCTGTCCTTGAGTTCGTCCCAGATAGCCGCATTTTTAAGTGAAGTTTCAACAATCTCATCAAGCTGTGCCTTAGAGCGAATACCATGTGTACGAGGTCCGTAAGCTATATTATCATAAATGCTCATAGGAAAAGGATTAGGCTTTTGGAAAACCATTCCTACTCTTTTTCTAAGGATATTAACATCCATATCGCCGAAAATATCTTCTCCGTCAAGAAGAATATCGCCTGTAATCTTACAGCCCTCAACAAGGTCATTCATTCTGTTTAAGGATTTAAGCAAAGTTGATTTACCACAGCCAGAAGGTCCGATAAATGCGGTAATCTCTTTTTCTTTCATTTTTAGATTAATATTTTTCAAAGCGTGAAACTTACTATAATATAAATCAACGCCCTCAACAACAATTTTATCCTTTTTATTTGACATAATGCCACGCCTTTCCAATTATTTCTTGGTAATTTTCTTAGCTACTACACTTGAGAGCCAGTTAATTAAAAGTACAAGTACAAGAAGTACAACTGCTGTTGCATATGCCTGATTAGTATGCAAGCCCTCATTAGAGAGGTTATACATATGAACTGCAAGCGTTCTTGTCGAGGACATAAGGTTCTTCGGATAATCTGCGACTGCACCGGCTGTATAGATAAGAGCCGCAGTTTCACCGACAACACGACCGATAGCAAGGATAACACCTGCAAGAATACCAGGACCAGCCGATGGCAAAACAATCTTAAAAACTGTTCTAAGCTTACCGGCACCAAGTCCAAAGCTACCCTCACGATATGAGTCAGGCACAGAGAGCAATGCTTCTTCTGTTGTTCTCATAATAAGTGGAAGAATCATAATCGCAACTGTAAATGAACCTGCAAGAAGTGAATATCCCCAATGCAATGCTTCTACAAAGAAAAGCATACCAAACAAACCATATACAATAGACGGTATACCTTGAAGTGTTTCAGCTGCTGTACGAACAATCGAAACAAGCTTATTACCACGCTTTGCATATTCTACAAGATATATTGCCGAAAAAATTCCAAGCGGAACAGCAACTATAAGTGAAAGCAAGGTCATAAGAATGGTATTTACAAGTGCCGGAACAAGTGAACAGTTATCAGAAGTATACTTCAGCGAGAATATATCCTCATTTATATAAGGAATACCCATTACAAGAATATATCCTATAAGAAAGACAACTGTTGCCATAGTTGCAATAGCCGCGAGCCATACAAGAAGATAAAGTATGAGTGAAGTAGGGTGATTTTTATATTGCTTAAGCTTCTGAGCAAAAGTCTGAACATTTCTTGCCTGAATCTTATCTACATCAATATCATTGCTTTTGTTAGTTTCAATAACATTTTCAGCCATCATTCAGACCTCCTTTTTACTACTGAGAGAAGAGCGTTTATGAGAAGAATAAGTACAAAGAGTACAACGCCTGTTGCAATAAGTGCCTCACGATGCAAGCCAGATGCGTAACCCATTTCCATAACAATATTTGTTGTAAGAGTTCTTACGCCACTCAAAACACTATCAGGAATAATTGCCTGATTACCTGCAACAAGGATAACAGCCATTGTTTCACCTATTGCTCTGCCTATTCCAAGAACGATACCTGCGAGGATACCTGATTTTGCAGCAGGTAATATTACTCTGAAAACTGTTCTTTCGTGAGTTGCACCCAAACCAAGCGAACCCTCATAATAGCTATCGGGAACAGCTCTTATAGCACTTTCAGAAACAGTAATAATAGTAGGGAGAATCATTATTCCAAGAAGAATAGAAGCGGTAAGTATACTACCTGTTCCATTACCACCAATATTATCACGAATAAACGGTACAAGAACAACCAAGCCAAAGAAACCATAAACAACTGATGGAATACCTGCAAGAAGCTCAACTGCTGGCTTTAATACTTTATATATATGTTTAGGGCAGAACTTTGCAAGATAAACCGCTGTAAGAAGTCCAATTGGCACCTACTACCAAAGCACCTGCTGTTACATATATAGAGCCAAGAATCATTGGGAAGATACCATATTCTGCTGGTTCATTTGATGGTGTCCAAGTAGAACCACCGATAAAATTAAATATTCCAATTTTAGCCATTGCAGGAACACCATTTGCAAAGAGAAATATGCAAATCAGGGCAACCGCCGCAATCGACACAAGTGCCGCTATGAAGAACACCACTTTCATAATTTGTTCTTTATATTTTACCATTTTATAACCACCTTGTTGTTAAGGACGGCGTTTATGCCGTTTAGCGTGATACACAGTCGCTCTCTTTGATACTGTGAATCATTCCTGTATGTTTCAAAATCATTTTTACATAGGTATGGAACGGCAATTTCTGTTGCCGTTCCCACCTAAATAGCTTTATTTATCTTTGATTACTTCAATTCCCAAGTTGTGATTGAACCGTCATAAAGTCCCTTGATTTGGTCAAGTGTAAGGTTATCTGTCGGGTTTGAAGTGCTTCCAACAACTGCGATACCATCAAGAGCGATTTTTTGTGGTGTAAGGCTTTCCTTTTCATCGTCCTTTAGTTCACGAGAAGACATTGCAATCTGACAAGTTCCGCTTATAGCTGCCTTGATGCCTGAAGAAGAATCCTGTGTTTGGAGTTCAATCTCCGCACCTGTATTTATTTGCTTATATGCTTCAACAAGCTTTTCCATTACAGGAGAAACAGATGATGAACCAGCTATAACAATCTTACCTGCTGGCTTAGAGCCTGCATAAGCCTTTGCATCATCTACTACGCTGACATAACCTTCCTTTGTGATAACATCTTGTCCGTCCTTGCTGAGAATATAAGAAATGAAATCTTTTGTAAGGTCATCGCCTTCACCCTTTGTTGCAATATTAAATGGACGAGAAATCTTATATGTGCCATTCTTGACATTCTCTGCTGTTGCTTCAACGCCGTCTACTTTGAAGGCTTTAACTGTATCATTCAAAGAACCAAGTG
>ENA-OPNH01000657-OPNH01000657.1-human-gut-metagenome-genome-assembly--contig:-NODE-657-length-26123-cov-2.960795_pt1 | contig 26123 bp, 20 predicted proteins | sample MGYA00241537_ERZ501771 | MGnify/ENA primary metagenome ERZ501771 (study PRJEB25962, sample SAMEA2042608) | human gut metagenome | biome: human gut; feature: human-associated habitat; material: faeces...
CACCACTTCCGGCACGCTCACCGACATTTACAAAACCAAACATCTTTAAGATATTCGGATTTCGTGGATCACTATTGCCACCAGCATAAAACTCCTCTTTTGTTACCCTGATAGTGCCGGGATTGGAAATACTAAGTTCCTTACCTTTCTTCACAACAAGGATTCCTCGTCTGCCATAATAATTTGCATGTGCCAGCGCATTTGCCAATGCTTCTTCCAATGCATCATGCACATCCACTCTGTCTACGCGATATCCATCTCGTCTATTAGCAAACGGAACTGCTACATCATCATCCATTCTGGTACGCACCTTGCAGAAAAAGTCGTATATATTACCGCTCCAATCACCTTCATTAGAATATGTCCGGAATAACCAGCGTACCGCTTTATCATCGCATTCCTCACGATAATCCAGAAAATAATTGGGGAAAATTTCAGTAATATGATAAGCCTCTCCAAAGAATAAAAGTCCTGCTATCGTTGGAGATAATGTACCAGCTTTATTCTTCGCTGCTGCCCTTAGCTTCATAAGGAACTCATCATTTTCCAATGCATTCCACGGATGTCCACTGTGAAGCTGTTCAAAAATGATTCTATAGCCTTTTATCGTATCCTGATTCAGCACATCTAATCCGAACTCATCCAGCACTTCCGCATCTCCAGATATATCTCTCTGGTCTGCGAACATTGCCCGTACTGCCTCTTCGGTACAAAGAAAGTCACCTTCATAATCTCTTTTATAGGTACCTTTCATCGGATCTGTTCCGATGTATACCGGCTTATCATGCCTATCTGCCGCTGGAACATCAATTCTTAATATTCTCTTTTCTCCTACTGTCACTGGTCTGACATGATGATTCAGCAAAATGTTCTTTGACACCTTATTTCTGTCATTCAATGTACTCCAGAAATCCTTCTGATATTTAACAATCTGCTTGTCAGTCAGTCCTTCAACTGTAAAAGAATCTCTGTGTTCCTTAATGCCAAGCAGAATCGTGCCACCATTTGTATTTGCAAAAGAAGAGTAAGTCTCCCATATGCTCTCAGGAAGTCCACCGGTTGCCAATTTGCATTCTCGCTCATTGTCTTCTTTAATATTTAATTCCTCTAGAATTTCTTTCTTCAATCGCCAAACCTCCTAACTACATTTTTATCAGTTCAATTTCTTTCAAAATTTCACTCTGCAATTCTTTGTCATTAACAGCATTTCTATATGCCTTTTTATACCAATATTTACAGCTAGTATTGTCTTCATCTTTATAGCTACGAGCAATTTCAATATAAATTCTGCTTTCTATCCTACTATGAATTTTCAATCTATTCTTTTTAAATTTACTCTTATTATAGTTATTTATAACCGTTACTACTTCTTCTAAATCAAAACATCCTGTATTCATTCCAAAACTATTGCCTATAATTGTTGCAATACAGCATTTATTTACTGTTTCAGAATGCTTATCTAATATTTTTTTTATTTTGTCCACAAAATTATTGTCTAATCCCTGAACAACGTTTACATATATCCACGACAAAACATATGCTGTACATCGATCTGACTCCTTAATGCTAAGAATATTAGTCATATAATTTTCAACAAGTTCATTCATTTCAGGAACTTTATGCTCAGTTTCTACGCAATATAATAGTGCCTCGAGATTCCTATCTATATTTCTAAAATTAAAATCATTGCTTTTACCTAGCCATAAATTAGGGTGTAGCTCTACACTCATCGTGCCCGGTAAATCGTCATACCATGCATAGTCTTCCTTTCCCACATCATTTCTTGAACTAACAAAATTCGTTATAACTGTACGGACAAGTCTTAACAATCCTGAGTATGTAAAAAACACCTCATGTTGAAACTCAAATATTTCTGAATTGGCAGATATTCCAGCATCCATTAATTGCTTCATTATCGGTTTTAATTCATGTGCATATTTTGATCTAAATATATAAGTTTTTACGACTGCCTGCTTAACTTCTTCTTCTGAACCTTGACGTTTGTCTATTGCTTTATAATAGTCATCATCCAAATACTTCAAAATAAATTGAGTAAATCGCCTTGATAGTTTCAAGTGTTCATTAGAAACTAAAATATTTCTTATTTCTTCTGCAACATTTTCTTCAACTTTATCTAATAAAGCATCCAATTTTTTTCTAGCGTTCTGATCATAGTCGCTCCAAGAAGTAGTATACTCATCAAAGTTTTCTGACAAAGTCTCTAAAGCATAAACAAGAATGCTATATGATAATGATATATCCTTACTAAACACACTAAATGAAGCGTGATATGCAGCTAGGCATCTCATGACTATCTTATATTCGTCACGAGCCAAATGCATCATCTTTTTATAAAATTGAATGCTATATTCCCAATCTTCTCTAGTAAAGTTTCGCTCTTTATCAAATGTTTCTGTCACATAAGATGATATATAATTGTCATGAGCATTTCCTCTTCTACAAAGATCCTCTATCATCGACTCACTTTCATCAAATATTGCATTTAATGAAAATGATAAAATATATTTTAACTGTTCAATTACAACATTATCCCCAATTTTTACAAGTATACTTGTTTTAGGAGTATGTTCAATGCAGTTATCATACGAGATAACATAACAAGGATATCCAGGATGCCAATCCACTGTATTTATTTTTATATTTTCGTATTCTAAAGGGTGCATGGAATGAAAGGCAACATTAGAATATAAAATTCCATTACATTCGTTATGTACTATTTCACCATCTTCAAAAAATTTACCAGATATAATTTGCAACATATTCCACGCCTCCTTCCTAATTGATTGTACAGACAATTTATCCGACTTCCTATATCTTTGCCAACAAATCTCACCTTACAATCTGAAATATTCTCGAATCATATGTATCTGAATCAACAACAGACACCCGGCAATTAATCCATCGGAGTTTTTTGTTCATGCTGTCCTGTAAGTCTTTCATAATCATCTTTTTAGTTCGTGTTTTTGTACCAAAATCACCTTCCAGAAATAAAATTACATATTTCTTTTTTGAATCATTTGAAAAACTATCTCCTGACAGAAATTGAATATATTCCTTTAATTCATTCAAACACCCTTTTGTGTTTCCAAAGGATTTTGCTCCAACCAAAGCTGCTACTGTCATTGCTGTTTTCTGTGCCATTTCAATATCCAAACTGTCGCGTCCTTCCACGTTAACGGTTGTATGAGTTGTATTGCGTTTTCGGTTATCAGGAACAATTCTCCACCGATTGTTACCTTCATCTCCAGTACAATTTTTTACTTCTATAAATGCAATCTTATCTTTGGCAACAGAAATAAAATCAACACCTTTTGCCTCTGGTAATTTGTTAAAGTAGTCTCGATAAAATTTTGTATCATCAAATTTTATCACTGTATCATTTTCTGCAAACTGAAACTTTAATCTGCTTTCTTCCCTTATGTTATTCTCCATAAATAATCCCCTGTTCTCTATCGTACATTGCATCAAATTCCTGCATAATTGCATTATGTTCCAAATCAGTCGCTGAATTTTTCATTTCATAATGAATATCGCGCGTTTCTTCATCTCTAAATAATGAGATAAATTTAATATCCAGGTTTTTAGAATTTAACTCAGAATAAGAGGCAACCATATTAAATTCCTGCTGAATAAAATAATCATGTGTGGATACAAAAATTTGCACTCCCATCTGAGCTAAGGCTACCATTACCTGAACAATTGGACGAATCATTTTAGGATTCATATTCGTTTCTGGCTCATCCCAAAATAAGATAGTATTTTTATTCAAGCTTCCAGAAAGAATCATATATATAATCATCGACAGCTTTCTATATCCATCTGAAAGCAATCCCATCTCAAATTCACCTTCACCTTTTATTTTGAAATAGAATTTCTTGTTCTTCTGGACAATTTGTCCTTTCATAATATCTTCCAAATTACTTAACACCTGATTCTGTTCCGTAGTGTTAGGACCTTTTGAAAGTGGTCTATCTAATAACTTTGCAAGATCATAATACATTTCTTCAAAGTCTATATGATATTCGTCATATAATGATACAAAATGCTCTACTGTAGAAATCATTTCTTTTGTAGGAATATATATAACATCATACTTTTTTGTTTTTTCATCACGCTCAATAGAAACATCTGCATGATTTTCCTGCCTATTTCCAAATCCAACTGAAATTTTTTGTTTCTTCTCTAATTCAACAGAAAAATCCGTTCGATTGCTTCCCTGTTTACGGCTCACCAGCCTACCAATTTTCAATTCATCCGGTCGAAACACGCCTTGAATTTTTTTAACTAAAATCTGTTCTTCCATCTCCTTTGTCAGATTATCTTTGCCTACATTACTAAGTGGTTTTATCAAAGAATACATCACTTTCAAAAGTGTTGTTTTGCCAGTGCTGTTTTCTCCGCAAATAATGTTAATATTATCTGACCAATTTATTTCAGTTTTCTCAAAAGCCATAAAATTTTTTAATGCCAATTTTTTAATTTTCATATTTCTATTTCACCTAATCCTTTCTTTTATATCTTTGCCAACAAATCCACTTTCAATGCTTTCTTTCCCTCCTGTGCTACTTCCACACCCTGGAATTTCGCATAATTGACCTTGACGCCATCGTCCAGATCAATCTCAATCCTCTGGTTTGCCACATGTGCAATCGCCTGATCATATGTCTGCATCTCTGCCAGTTGCTTCGTATACTTTGATACTGCTTTCATTGCCTTGGACTTCTCAGATGCAACAGTTGTATTCTCAATCGTGTACTCTGCACTCTTCATCGCTGTTTCCACATAATTCTGTGCCCGGTGAAGATAATCCGTCCGCACCCTTCCTACCGTATCTGCATCATAGCGGTGCATATAGATCAGAGCCTTGAAGCCATTCTGTTTACCACTGTCAAACAGCCAGTAAATCGGTCGCTTCTGATATACCTTCAAATGATCCTTATAAAAATCCTTGATAAAGTAATTGCGAATCACTTCACGAGAAGAATTTCCTTTGTTGCCAAGTGCCTGTGCAATAAAATCAAGATTTTCTTCCAGTGTATCCTTTCCGTACACCGTTTCCACAAACTCCACAAATCTTCCAACAATATCATCGGAGAAATATTCCTCATCAGTGATCGGAATAATGTTGTCACGATCCGGATTGTAGGTGCATTGTTTCGTACCATCCTCTGTTTTGATATAAAATTCGCCTATCGGTACATAATCTCCCGGTGCACCAGCTACTCCTGTACCCGCTCTCGGAGCTGTTGCTTCAAAATAGACCGACTCAAATGGTTGTCCTGCAACCATTAATCCATCCTTATCAAGAGAATAACGGCCGAACATACAGCCAACCGCATAGGAAATGAAACTGCGGATGTCTCTACCTAAATCCGCCTTTCGCACCGTAACATCTTTATCCTCGACCTCCGGCGTTAATTCATCCTGTAACCCATAAATATCAATAAAGATACGGTTAAGTTCCTCTTCGTTAGCTTTCAACTGTGCGAAACGATTATCACATAGCTCTTGCCAAGTGTCAAAACATGCCTCAATATATAACCTTTGCGGCAAATTGTCTGTACCATTTTTCATTTCATCTGTATCCCAGACACCTCTGATATTTGGAATTAAAGGATGGCATTTGAAATCCCATGAAGTTTCAAAGGAATCCCAATCACTCTCAGAAAGCATCAAAACTTTATTTACAATTTCATCTACATCATCCTTATTTTTAATAATAACCGGCATAGATCTTATATCTTTTACTTGAAAATTCAGTGTTGAATTAAGCAATGACGATACTTTCATAAATATCTTACTATTTAACAAGCCAATAAAATAATTAAAGTCAGTATCATTCTTAATAAAAATAGAAGATCCTCCTTTATCGAATGTTGCATTACTTGGTAATAATCTAAAACTAGGTGCATTAGATGTTATCAACCCCCATGTTATACCCTTCCTATACCATAAATATTCCGGTAATACTCTTGCTGACGATTCCTTGTGATAATACTCAATAGCACTTGGAGACCAATCAACAACATTAACCAAGTTTCCACACCATTTTCTGTAACCCCCACCTTTAGCATAAAATCTCCATTTGCAATTCTTACCAATATTTTGACTTTTAACTTCCCAATAATATCGAACAAAACGATTATTATCACTTGTCACATTTTGACCATCTGAGATACTATATTCATACATTAGTTTATTTGAGAAACATTTTATAAGCTTTTCACTCATCCAATACGCCACCGGACTTCCCGGAATTTTTTCAAAACTATCCTGAACCGCTTCATATCGATTGTCACCTGCAAGGAACATATCTTCTTTTCCCTTTTGAGTAGTTGGTTCAATCAAGCGACAATATACTCCTTTGTATCCATTTTCTCTGCTTTTTCGCATCACAAAACTGGTGGTCTGTACTACTTCGCCACCGATTTCTTCGAAAGCTCTCGCCCCCAAATGTGCCATATTTACAGTATCAAGCATTAATAATTTACTTCTCAGTTTTTCAAAGCTTGATAAGAACATCCATGCATGCTGCGTAATCATCGCCTGATATCCGTTCTTTTTTGCCATCTGTCCACACTTCTCAATAAACACAGCAAACAGATCACTCTTACTGTCTGCGTAATTGTCCCTGACATACTTAGAAAGTTTTGCACCCATTCCGGATGCCCCCATATACGGTGGATTCGTTACCACGGCATCATACTTCTGTCCCAGATTCTTTGCGACCTTAATAAGCAGTCTCAGACTTTTCTGTGTCTCTTCACTGCCGTAGCTTTCAAATGTGATCTGTCCATCTGCATCCAGATCTTCCACATACTCCTGCAGCAGCTTCCAGTCGCACTCTTCCACATTCAGGATAGAACCATACTCTCTTCCATCCTTGAAGGTATCTAACAGATATTCCATCTGCTCTTTTGCCGTTTCTCTCTGCTTGGATTCCATGGACTGCCCAAAGAGCGACAGATGATCTCTTGTGATATCATTACTTTCTGCAATCGCATATACCTTTGGCATCGGCTTCACATCATCTCTGCCACGGAAGAATCGTCTATTATATCCTCTTCCTTTCATCATGACAGCAAAATAAGCAAGCTGGTATGCTCGCTGATCGATGTCTAATCCATGAATATTATGTTCTACGATTTCAAAGGCTGCTTCTCTCTCACTGTATCCGGTACTGGTATAGATATCCATCAGTACATCAAACATAGCGATCAGGATATGTCCGCTTCCCATGCAAGGATCAATGCAGAGAATGTCCGTCGGTTTCAGATCTTTATAATTACTGCGTATCTCTGCCAGTTTCACATCGACAGACTCTTCCTGCTTTGCTTCCGGCAGATAATATTTCCAACCAAATTTCTCGGCGGTTTCTTTTTCATTGACCGATGAATCTAGTGCACGCAGATGATCGATCCAGATTCTTCCGACAGAGTTTTCCACCATATAACGGACGATCCAGTCTGGGGTAAAAAGCTGGGTAGCCGCAGGGATCCTCTCTTTGGTAATCTTGATATTCTTCTTTAACTTGGCAAAGGTATCATCCTTTAACTCTGTATTGTAATACTGATACAGCCATCCGATGATCTCCACCTGTCCGGTTACTTCGCCCTGTTCATTGACTGATGTCACATTGAAGTCTGCCTCCGGAATGCCATCTTCCAGATTGACTAACATGTAGATCACATCATCCTTATTCGCATAGGAGATATCAAGAAGCAATTCGGTATAATCCTGTGTTTCTTCAAAAAGCTCCGGCAGGATCTCATGAAGAGCATTACACTGCTTGATAAACAGTTTCTGAAACAATTCATCACTGGCAGCAGTCGTTCCCTTCATCTTCAGATCATAGATTTTCTCCCGTTCTTCCTCAGTAAACGGAAGATCCACATCCGGTGCCATTGTCACAAGATCCGGCTCGTTCTTTCCATCCTTTTCTGAAGAAAGTACACGCACGCGGCTTGGAAGATAATCATTGACTTCCATAAAACGGATTGCACAGATACGGTTAAACCAGGTATATGCCACCTCTTCTACCACAGCATCAAAACCACGCTCCGCAATCTTATCTACCAGTTTCTTACGAAGCTCACACTGTGATTTATTCAAGGTTACTTCCGTTCCGGCTGCCGTCTGATATACCTTAAAGTCCGGTCCTGTTGTAACCGGACCACTGCATTCTTCCGGAGTAATGCCAAGCATTCCCGCCTTATCTGTCACAGAATTTCTTAACTTGTTTCTTGCCTCTATGGCAAACCGCTTTATCGCCGCTTTATTCATATGCTAGTCTCCTCATTTCTGTTTCCTTAGATAAATGCATCTATTTGCTATTATCTCTTTTTGCGTCTCCTATTGTATGTCACAGAAACATTTTCCTCAATATATCCCTGTAAATGTTGATCTGTACTCCATATCATAATTCTCCCAATTCCGGGTGTATTATTTTTATATTGCTCATACGCATAAATAATGGAAGTATCACCTACACCTATTTCAAAAGAAGCCATCTCTTCAATGTGGTCTGCTAAATAAACCAACCCCTCTTTATCTAATTCCACACCATATAACTGCCACGGTGCTTCTCCTTCTGCCGTTTTTCGAAGACACTGACCAAATTTAGCTGCAACATTTCTTCTTATATTCCCATCGGCAATATGTGCGATATGATTTCCTGTTTCTATAATCGTTGCTATCGGCAGTATTAAAACCTCTTCTTGCTTCATTGCAAAGTTAAATTCTTCCTTAATCTTCTGTGCATCACTGCATCTGCCGAGCATTTCCAATATATTGGTCATAACCGAAGTATCTATAAACCTAACATTCATCCTTTACACCCCCAGCCACGAATAATCATTTGTATGTTTTGGTTGTTTCAAGGAAACTAATAAGCTATCATCGAGCATCGCATCTCCCAATCCTCCGGACGCCAACATAGCAGGAAAATTGTCAATGTCAATAAACGATTTGATTTTACTGGTTCCCCGTTCTTCTTCTCTGTATACAACAGAAACTCCCATCAGCTCTTCTTTTTTATATGCATTCAAAAGAGTTGCATTATGCGTCGTAATGACAATATCAATTTCCCTTTCTTTTCCAATTGCAATCAACTGTTCAATCAATTTATATACTCTTGCCGGGTGAATTCCATTGTCCAATTCTTCAATCATCAGTAAACTCCCCGGTTCACTAATCAATGCCGCTGTCAGAACCGCAATACAACGCAATGTACCGTCTGATAGCTGCCTGGCGTCAACCAACTCCGTCGAGCTAAGATTTCTTTCTCTTAAAGCAAATATCACATCACCTATTTTAGTTTCTACAAACTCTATATCTTCTACGCTATTCTCAGGCAGTTTTCTCACAATCTGCAATAATTGTTGTTTTCGAGAACGATCCCGATCCTTGCACATTTCATTTAATACAGCAGAAAGATTCTCACAACTTTGACGTAATTCTACTACATCCGTTATTCGCACATAATCGCGAATAGCAGACGGAATGGGATCTAACATTCTAATATTTTTAAGATGAGAAATTACCCGTTCCAAATATTCAACAATTTTCTTTTCTTTCTCACTGTCCCGTCTCATTTTTAGTACCATTTGCGGTAAGATTGCAGATGATCTCACACAAAATGTATCCGGATCATTTCCGACATCTCCGTTTTTGTATTGAACCTTTATCTCTGCACGACCATCTTCTACTTTTTTTGTTTTAAATATTTTATTACCCTTAGGTCCTAATTCATCGCATTTTACAAGATACAATCCTTCTTCCTCAATTCCGACACGCTCCCCAACTCCTACTTTCATTTCATACAGCAAATCATAATTATCATCTAAGCTGATTAAACATCCAAGTTTAAAAGCACTGGTTTTGAATCTTGCACATCCCCGGCTTCCACCGCGAACAACAGCGCCTGTACTTTTTTGCCCATCTAGTATTGTGTTCAATTCAATACCGGTTGCCGCTTTTGCAAGTATGGCTATACCCTCTATCGCATTGCTTTTTCCAGAGGAATTTGTTCCGATTAAGGTTGTCAACGCCTCAAGATTTAGTTCTGCTTTTTCAAAGCTTTTGAAATTCTCAAAAGTAAAACACTTTATCATTATCAAATCCTCCCTTAACTCAGTGTTATTATCGTATCATCTTCCAATTCGCCCATTAGCTTGGCTTTCATTTCAGCAAGGAACCGGTCAATATCTTGTTCATTCTCCAAAGAATAAGTTCTCGCTCCTGCCACACTGCTGATGGACACATTCTTTCGTTTCTTTTTCGGTGCTGCAGGCGGTTTTAGCGTCGGCATCTCACTGGTTCCACCTTCTGTTCCGGAATCCTCTCCCAGATGCTCTTCACCACTTGGCTCTGTCGGTTGATGACTCTGTTCATATTCCTCAATCTCATCCAGAAATCGCAGTTTTAATGCATCACTTTCCAATTTAATATTTTTTACAGCAGCAATCTCATTGGAGGATTTTAACTTCTCCAATAATTCACCAAAACTTGCATTCACTTTACTTGTAAATTGATCCGAAAAATCCTTATTCGCCAACACATCACGTACGATTTTAAAATCCGCCTCCACAATTGGCTGCATCTGCTCAACTTCTTTTTGCATTAATTCCACATAAATATCTGCAAACTGTTCGTTTAATTCCGGCAGTTTCTGTATCTGGCTGTACGGATTTCTGCTCTTAACAATTTCTGTCATATTGGCAACAACTGCCAATACCTTCTGGTCTCTGACATAGGTCTTACTCTTGTCAAAAATTCGGAGATACTTCAGTGTCTTTTCAAAGATCTTTTTCTGTTCACCCCTGAAGAAATCAAATACAGGTGCGGTATCTTCGGCATCGTCTAACAAATCGTCCTGCATCTCATCTACAGTCTTAAAAAACTCAACAGAATCTGTGATATTCATAACCACTTCCAAATTCTTCTTTGCTTTTTCTATCAGTGCCTTTGATGGAAGATCCGGATTGATACGATATTCCACCACAATGTCATCAAAGAGCTGCTTCTTATTCTCTGCAAAGTTCTTAAACGCCTTCATAAGTACATCATCATCTTCACTCGATACACTTCCACCAAAATAATCTTTGATTACTTCCTTTGTCGAACGAATCTGACGATCGGTTGCCCGCACGCGGATATCAATCAATACTTTCTCCACATACTCTCTCTTCGTGATGTACTTTACCAATTCCTCATGGCTGTTTGACAACAGTGATAATGTCTGACTGTTAAGCACCATAGAGATTCGTCCCTGTTTGAATAACATTGCGACCAACCACTGTACATCCCTCGGATCAAAGCCATACGGCACTGCTGCAAACTTATCAATTAAGGCTTTCAACGAAGTTTTAATATGTCTCTGAGTATTTAGTTCTATCACATTCAGCACTTCTTCCAATGCCAGTTTATTCGGTGTCGTGTCTTCTACGCCAAGTGTAATCTGACCTCCATCATTGCGAAGAACATGCGCAATATCCGAAAGTTCCGGTGCTGTCTCCATATAAGTCAGCTTGTTATACTGTGTCTCAACTAACTTGCGCATTGCTTCGTCAATTCTTGCGGATGCCTCTTTTGCATTAATCGCCGCCTTATCTCCATTGACATAAATATCTGCATTCTTTAATGCTTCCTCAATATAAATCTTGATGCGGTCTTTTTTCTCCAGTCGTTCATCTTCCTTGGCACGGCGGATACTGTCAAAGTTATCCTGTGCACCGGAAGCATTTTTGTTCAGATACTTATATATCTTAATACTGTCACGAATTTCCTGAAGAAAAGTTTCATCATTTGGCAGTTTAAGAATTACCGACTGTTGCGAAGCTGACAGCAACCGTAATGCTGCATCTGTATACTCACCGCCATACGGAGTAAGCACAATAAGTCCAATACTATTCGATTGATTTCCTCTAAAAAAATGTTCATCTACTTTTTGGTTAAACGGGAACATATAACGGTTGTTGTAGCGAAACTTTTTATGTTCATAAATCCCCTCAAAAATCACAGAGGAAGCTTCACCGATAACCTCACCCGGTTCTACTATTTCGTTATTAATCGCATTATTAATCTCCTGTTCTTCATTCGTCAAGAATATGTAAATCTCACCATTCTTCTGTACCAATGTCTCGCCAATTAGTCGTTTCAATGACTGCTCGACTTTTTTACGCACTTCCACACGCTCGTCATAGATACTGGAAATCATCAGCGTCGTAAGGTTGTCTGCATTTGCTCTAATTTCCTTTACATACTTAATCATGAAAAGGACCTTCAAAAGTTCCACATCAAATGCTTCCAGTCTGCTATTGTCCTCAGCATCAGAAATCACTTGACTGTGCTGGTGATCAATGAATTTATGTAACGTATCGTAGAAATAACTAAATGGAACCAATACGCCTTCTTCCTGATCCATCACACGCATTGCCGACTCCTGAAAAAGTGCCAGCATAGATCTGGATTGATCGGATAAATGCTTTCCACTCGCTCCGTGGGTACGCACTGCTGTCAGCACCTGTCCAAGAAGATTAAATTGATATGGAATAAACGGATAACATTCTGCAAAATCAGTTTTATCCGCATATAACTTCTTATCCGCCGTATCTTTCGTAAAGGTAATCAAGTTCTTAATAATAGACTCATTCTTCTCATAAAGCAGGCGAAGTGTCTGTTTCGCAGTTTCGTTCTTCTCTAAAATACGTCTGCGGATAACCTCATCTACATTTGATGCCGATAACGAAAGTCTGGTATCAAATCGTCCCTGAATCTTAGAAAAGTCATTCCCCTTTGTCTTTGTGATCGAGTCAATATCCTCCTGGCTGGTCACAATAACCCATGCTTTTCCACGGCAGGCAGTTCCCAAATCCTCTACGATCGTCTGAAGGTTCAGCATAAGCTGTGTATCATCTGCAATATACTGACCAATCTCATCAACAAGGAAGATTACATGATGATTCGGTCCCTTCTTTGCACAATACTCCTGTACCAAAGAGACAAACTTCTCAATGCTAAGATCATAATTACCTTTCGCATTCTTACACCAGTTTCGTGCTGCCTCCTCACTCATAAAATCCATCGCAACTAATGTCTTAACTACTTTATCCTGAATCACAGCAAATGCCTGTCTCTTCTTCTCCCATGGTGCTCCTGCAATCTGTTCAAACTTTTCTTTGAACTCCACAAATCTGCCCTCACCGTCTAACTGGCGTTCAAACTCGGCAAGATAAGGAATGGAACCGCAATATCCCTGCATCTCATTGAACACTTTCATAAAAACTTCCACGATTGCTTCTTTTCCTGAGCCAACTTTTGCAGAGCCTTTGGAATCAATATTAAACAACATAACATCGGATGAGATTGTACCCGAATTGGTCATCTTTGCAATCAGCATCGGATCTTCAATTTTTTTCCCATCCGTAAAATATTCAATCGCACGTTTCCCCTCTACGACACTGTTTTTCAACAGATATGACAAAATCTTCAAAAAGTGTGATTTACCGCTTCCAAAGAAACCGGAAATCCACACCCCCATCTTATCTGTATATCCGTTAATGCCATTCTCATAATTCTCGAAAAAGTCACGAAAATGTTTCAACAACTCTTTCGTAACAACATACTCATCCAATTCCTGATAAATATTTTCTTCATCTGACTGACCAACTTTGATAACTCCCTTGATATCACGGTCAATCTGCTTTTCAAACATATTTTTTATCTGCATATCACTCCATACCTTTCTCTACACAAGCCGAAATGCTCTGTAGTAATTACGCGAATCCATCGTTCCAAACAGTTTCAGATCCTGTCCACTATATTCGCCCGGATAAAACATCACTACCGGGACACTATCTAACACCTGATGCAGGTTGTTAAGGATATTGTGACTGGCAATTATCGGATGGCACTTGCCAACTCCGGTAAGAAAAACCACACCATCTGTCAAATCGTGTTCCACAATCTTGCTGATGATCAGATTTCTCTCATCGGTCTCATCCAGTCCCAATGTTTCTACTAAACTGTCTGCCATATCAAAGAAACCATTCTCTCTCTCCAGATCAAAAAAAGCTTCCAAATATCCTTCTTCTTCCAGTACCTCAATCATCAAGTGAAACAGATCAATCTCTATGATACGAAACCCTAAGCTGCTCTCATTGATTCGGTTCTTCAGATACTGTATATGATTTCTCACATGGAGCTCTTGTCTCGGATCATAATCAAATATATAATATCCGACTTCGTTACCTAAGCCTTTGTTATTGCGAAAGCTCTGATCTGATATTTTCTTTTCTATCTGATTCAGCCTTTCATCCAATGATAATTTTGCCATCAGCGCACTCCCTTTACTGCATTCAAATATACTTCCAATCCGTTCTTTTTCAACAATTCTTCTGTTCTGTAATCAATATATATCGATCGTATCGTCCGAGGCTTCATACTATTCTCTAGCATTCCTGCTTCATACATCATACGGCAAAAACACTGTTTTAATTTTTTCACCACGGTATCAGACCATCTTGCAACAACTTCACTTTGAATTGCTTTATCCGCGAAGAACGCATTCAAATCCCGGTCCGAAATCTCCAATTCACCAATCCTTAGTTTTACGTCATATACTTCATAGATAAATTCGAAAAACAAACGATTATCCATCAGTATAGAAATTAAATTCAACACTTTTGCCATCTCAATATCACAAGACAAAAATACTTTCAGTACATCCATCGGCAAAAGAGAAATCCGGCGATAGGTACCATTCAGCACCTCATAAGCACGATACTCTGCTCTTACCTGATATATATTTTCCTCCCATGCAATTGCACGAATCTCAGATTTGCTAAAACCTTCCACAATATAGGATGCTGTCTTTCTGGCTTCCTGCAGCCAGAACAATTTGGATGTTAATCCTGCACTGTATTCCATAATTATTCACCCTCCTCATCTTTCATATAGTGAACAATATCCCCGAAATCACAGTCCAACTCCCTGCAAATCTTCTCTAGTATCCGCAAAGAAACAGCCTCATTCTTTGTCATTTTTGCAATTGTACTACTGCTAATCTCCAATCTTTTTATCAGGTCACTCTTCTTCATCTTTTTGTCAATCAGCAGTTTCCATAATCCGTTATATGAAACTGACATATGCTCTACCTCACAATATTATTATCAAGCCTGTCCACATAAACAACAACACTTATGTCACGATAAATATAATACCACAAAGTAGAGCACAACGCAACGAAAAACGAAATATACCATTCGACTTCTCGAAGTTTTTCTTTGTTTTTTGATTATAAAATTTATTGCCTATCTCTAACCTCTTCATCCATTTCTCTATTCCTCCAGATATACTTGCATCGCCTTATAACAATTCATCACTTTCGTATCAGCCTCACTAAATGAATTTGAATAAGTCTGCAAGTTTCCGGAAGGACTTGTTGCTAAATTGCTTAATGTAATATAAGCATCATAAAACTCTTTCATCTTATCATATGCCTCTTTATATTCCTGCGGAGGATTATTCAATTTTTTTAACAGTGAATTAACGGTATCCTGTTTTTCCGATACACTCTTTACCTTATTCGAAAATGCAGAGTCTGCAAATAAATTACCTAGTGCCTCATTAAAATCCGATACAAAATATCCATCCTCTTTTGTATATTCATCTGTCTCCTCGTCACTTTCTTCGTAAATCGAATTAGACCAAACACTCTTGATTAGATTTCCGCAACCTTCCGCTATACCACTTGCATCAAGCATCGTATATGTAATTGTTTTCAAATTCGCTGCATATTCTTTTTTTGCCTTTTGCGCTTCATCTGCCGCTTTCTTTTTTTGAATCATTCCGATTCCAAGAATAACCGCAGCTATCAGAATAATCGCACCACCCACAAGCAGCACAATTTTCTTCGCCTTTTTTGTCATACGCACACCGGTAACCTCTACCTGTTGTGGTACATCTGTGGCTTCTTCGCCGCTCTTTGCAACCGGACATCCGCAGGCAGGACATATCTCTATTCCTCCCTCTAATTCAGCTCCACATTCTTCACAAATCATCTTCTCCTCTGGTTGTAAAGAAACTCCACAGTGCACACAACTCTTTGCCTTATCCGAAATTTGTTCCCCACAATTAGGGCATGTAATCATTGCCATAATAATATCTCCTTTCAAATTCGTGTTTTTATTTTTACGCCTGCTGATACAATATTGGACGTATACGGTTATATATCAATAATCCATTTTGCTTTCCAAAACGATGTAATGAATCTCGGTATATAATTCTTTTGTCCTCTGCTTTACCAAGAAGTTCTTGTATTTCACCTACTCTGTTTTCAAACGGACTCTCAGCAAATGCATTTTCCAGTTCACGTCTTATGCGCATCCGTTCTTCATATTTTGCCTGAAATACGTCTAAATCCACATTTCTTATCTGTCGCCTCAATTTTTTCACACGCTCATTGTTACCATTACTGGATATCAGGCTTTTTTCAATAGAACTTCCAATAATGATTCTATTATTAGCTGCCAGCCTTGCATCCCAATAATCTCGTACCGCTTTATAACCTTGATCTTTACTAATTATCGCTACCCTATCTGTTTTTCCATTTCCATAAAACTCTCCTACTCGTGTAGCAATATAAAAATCTAAACCATTTTTTCCGGTTCTAGCCAATTTACAAGTATCAAAAGTACAACCGGAATTTAAAATTTGCTTCAAATAACGTTGTTCGCAAACATTGGCAGCCTTACTATAAAACAGTGTTAGATAATCATCTTTTTGCAAAAACTCTACTCCCCGCAGCCCCTCGCTATGCACATTCTCAAAGTCCACCAAAAAATACATATCTTAACCCCTTCTTTCTTTTTCTGCCGTTTCACGATACTTCACAATATCATCTTTCCAATCATCCTCGAAGAAATCTGTCGCGCTCTCGCACGTTACTGCTTTACTAAGCGCTCGTCCAACTGCTTCAAAATTAACCGCAATTCCTTCCGAATCGTTTTCATAAGTTACAGAACGATTTCTGTTAATTCCAATCTTTTCCGCCTCCCTGCCTGCATCAATGTTGGCTCCCAAAAATAAGAATTCCCAACCGCACTCTTTCTTTGCCTCAATTTTTCTTCGAATTTGTTCGTAGCTGTACTCTGTACTGGAATTTTCTAATCCATCCGTTGTAATTACAAATATTACTTTTCCGGCTCTATATTGTTCCGGCAGATGCTTTTGAACATTATCTATTTTTTCAATTCCAGTTCCAACCGCATCAAGAAGTGCCGTACATCCCCGTACAAAATATTCCTTTTCTGTTAGCGGTTCAATAATTGCAATAGGAAAACGATCATGAAGCACTTCAACTTCGTCATCAAATAAAATTGTTGTAACATTAACTTCTTTTTCTTCTTTCTTTTGACGAGCAATCATTCTGTTAAAGCCACCTATGGTATCGCTCTCCAATCCCCCCATAGAACCACTTCTATCCAAAATAAAAACCAGCTCTGTTAAGTCCATATTCATGTGAGTAACCTCCTTTAATTTATTGTAATCACATTATATCTACTGAACTTACAAAGCTGGTCGCATGATAGGCGACATATTCTATTATCTTACTAACTCATTCAAAAATTGGCTGTTCATAAGCATATAACACGTCATTAATTTCAAACATGTCATATATTTTATTCTGCAAAAAGTATGCAACAATAATATCCATTTTAGAACTCCTTGACAGTGCATATCCGGCAGAAGCCAGCAAATCTTTTGCCTCATCCAAAGACAATTGCAGCGCAATCGTAAAAGCAAGTACCGTTTTCTTATTTGGTGTATAGTTCACATCTTTCCTAATCTTGGAAAAATGCCTTCGATCTACATATGCTTTTGTATATACTTCGGAATCCTTCAAATTTCTTTCATCTATCAATCTCAACAATCGTTGTGAAAAAGTTTCTTCCATCTGCTCCATCAAATCTTCTATATTACGATTTGTAGACATTGTAGAAGACATACCATTTGTAATTTTCTTTTTTCTCATGCTTGCAACATCAAAATCTATATTTTCTGTTGTCTGTTCCTTCGCACGCTTTCTCTCCGCTTTCTTTTCCCGAAAAGCGGTTATGCGCTCAAAAACTGTTCGCATTTCTTTATCCAGTTTAATATCATCATTATCCGGTATATAATATTTTTCAACATATGCCTCTACTTCTTTTAGTATTTTTTTATCTGCCAAATTAATCGCCTCCTTTATGCTTCATTATATCACAATTCTTCTATCGTTTGTCGCATTAAAGGCGACAAAAAGCCCATCCGCAAGAGACAAACATTATCCTATCTCAAGACGAATGGGCTTTTTCTATTTCCTTACTCTTCTGCTTTCAAATAATTTACATGCAGAAGTTCGTGGCTTCTTCCTTTCAAGACTCCATTTTCGTAGAGCTGGCTCACGACCGGATTTTCGCCGGAGCGTTTAATAATCGCAGATTTGTCTGCTTTATACATTCCGGTAGAGCGTTCCTGTTTGACGGACTGATAGCCAAATGGCTGACCGGCACCGCCGATACATCCATATGGACACGCCATAACCTCGACAAAATCAAAATGTTCTTCACCGGAACGAATCTTTTCAAGCAGATTATCCGCATTTCCAAGACCATTTACAACACCGATTCGCAGTGTTTTTTCGCCGATTTCAACCTCTGCCACTTTGACACCTTCGAGACCACGGATACCGGTATACTCTAACTGGCGCATCGTCTCATTGTCCTGTGCCGCCACATGACGGAGTGCTGCTTCTGTCACACCACCGGTTACGCCGAAAATAACGCCTGCTCCGGAGTAAATGCTAAACGGCATATCCGGTGCACTCGGCTCAATTTCATCAAACTGGATTCCCAATTCTTTAATCATAAGAATCAGTTCTTTGGTTGTGATTACATAATCCACATCCGGCACATCATTTCGCTTAAATTCGTCTCTGGCTGCCTCGTATTTCTTTGCTACACATGGCATAACCGCAACCGATACTGTTTCTAGACCGGATTCTTTATCTGCCGGTTTGTAGTATTCTTTAATTACCGCACCAAACATTTCCATTGGCGATTTGCACGTAGAAACGTAAGGAAGCATGTCACGGTGTTTTGTCTCTACAAAGCGAACCCAGCCCGGACAGCAGGAAGTAAATAATGGATATTTATTTCCGTTTGGATATGTATTTTCGCCATTTTCCAATTTGCGTACAAGCTCTGCTGCCTCTTCCACAATTGTTAAATCAGCTGCTACACTTGTATCGAACACAGTATCAAATCCACACATACGAAGTGCGGTATAAATTTTACCAATTGAGTTTTTGCCTGGTTTTAAGCCAAACTCTTCGCCAATTGCAACACGAACCGCTGGTGCAACCTGTGCAACAACACGCTTATTCGGAGCATACAAAGCCTGCCAAACTTGTTTTAAATCTTTCTTTATGGTAATTGCCGCCGTCGGACAAACGGCTGCACACTGTCCGCAGTTGACACAATCTGTCTCAGCAATTTTTCGGTTAAATGCCGGTGTGACAACCATATTGGCACCACGGTTTGCAAAATCAATTGCTCCCACATGCTGCACTTCGTTACACATACGCACACAGTCACCACATAAAATACATTTGCTTGGGTCGCGCACAATTGAAAGCGAAGAATCGTCAATCATCCGCTCCGGATGCGTATTCGGAAATCTCACATCCGTCAGACGGAAGCGGGCAGCTAACATCTGCAAACGGCAGTTTCCATTTTTCTCACATACGGTACAATCTCTGCAATGAGATGCCAGTAAAAGTTCCAGAATCATCTTACGGTAATCATGCAGACGACCGGTATTTGTTTTAATTACCATTTTATTTTTCGGCGGCGTCGAACAGGAAGCAATAATACCTCCTCTCTCATCTTCTACCACACACATACGGCAGGCACCATAAATGGACATATCCGAATAGTAACAAAAAGTCGGTACATGAATCCCCACTTTATGAATGACCTGCAAAATATTTTTTTCATCCGTAAACTCGGCACGAATGCCATCAATTATCATATATTTTTTCTCAGCCATTGTTACACCTCCTTCACTGCACCAAAGTTACATCCATCTTTACATGCACCGCATTTAATACATTTTGTTGTGTCAATCACATGCGGCTCTTTTACGTTTCCGGAAATTGCACCTACCGGACACATTCTCGCACATTTGGTACAGCCCTTACAAAGTTCAGGGTCAATCTGAAGGCTTGTCAATGCTTTACACTGGCCTGCCGGACATTTTTTATCCACTACATGAGCAATGTATTCGTCACGGAAATACTTAAGTGTTGATACAACCGGTGAAGCGGCTGTTTTACCAAGACCACAAAGTGCCGTTGCCGAAACGGTCTCCGCCAATGTTTCCAACAACTCTATATGCTCCATCGTTCCGCGCCCCTCGGTGATATCCGTAAGCAGTTCAAGCATACGCTTTGTTCCCTCACGGCACGGCACACATTTACCACAAGATTCATTCTGGGTAAAGTTCATAAAGAAACGTGCCACTTCAACCATACAGCTCTTATCATTCATGACAACAAGGCCGCCGGAACCAATCATGGCGCCTACTTTTTTCAGCGAATCAAAATCCAGTTTCATATCCAAATGATCTTCTGTCGCACTGATACACAGACATCCGCCGGATGGTCCGCCAATCTGAACCGCTTTAAAAGCACCACCTTTGACACCGCCGCCAATATCAAAAATAACTTCACGCAGCGTCGTTCCCATTGGCACCTCAATCAAACCGGTATTCTGCACATTGCCGGTAAGGGCAAATGCTTTCGTACCATGGTTGTTTGCCGGTCCATAGCCCTGATACCATTTGGCACCATTTAACAGAATCGGCGGTACATTACAAAATGTTTCAACGTTATTTAAAACTGTCGGCTTGTCAAACAAACCATGCTCTACCGTTCTTGGTGGTTTCACGCGCGGCATACCGCGGTTTCCTTCAATTGATGTTGTCAGCGCACTTCCCTCACCACAGACAAATGCACCGGCTCCCTGGCTGATATGTAAATCAAAATCAAAACCGGAACCTAAAATATCTTTTCCTAACAGTCCGCGGTCCATTGCCTTGTCAATGGCTGTCTGAAGTCTCTCAACAGCAAGCGGATACTCTGCACGCACATAAATGTAACCGTGACGCGCACCCGTCGCAATCGCAGCAATCAGCATACCTTCAATCACACGATGCGGCTCACCTTCCATCATGGAACGATCCATAAAGGCTCCCGGGTCACCCTCGTCACCGTTACAAACAATATATTTTTCTTCTTCCTTCTGGTCTAACACCTGCTGCCATTTTCTTCCTGCAGGGAATCCACCGCCTCCGCGGCCACGCAGACAGGACTCCGTAATCTCATCGACAATGCCCTGAGGCGTCATATCAAATAAAGCTTTTGCCACGGCACTATAGCCGCCAAGAGCTAAATACTCAGCAATACTTTCCGCATTAATATGTCCGCAGTACTCAAGTGCAATACGAGTCTGCTGCTTGTAAAACGGAATATCCTCCTGTTTCACATATGGATTTCCCTCCTGGTCTTTGTACACCAGACGGTCAATAACTTCATCTCCAATAATGGATTTTTCGATAATTTCCTCGCAGTCATCCAGACTCACTTTTATGTACAGCCATCCCATCGGCTCAATACGAAGAAGCGGTCCCATCTCACAAAAACCGTGACAGCCGCTCTTTTTTAATCCAATGCTGTCTCCATGCGGATCTTTTTCCAGAACAAGAGCACATTTCAATCCTTTGCCCTCAATGATATCTTTCATTTTTGCGTAAATCTCTAATGAGCCTCCGGCTACGCAGCCGGTTCCGGCACAAATCAGGATTTGTTTTCTCTGACTGTTTAAAGAAGCACGATATTCCTCTTGCTTCGCAATCAGTTCCTCACGATTCTTAATTTTCATTCGCTGCCTCCTCCTTTAACTGCTTAATAAGTTCCCGCGCCTTTTCAGGTGTCATGGATGGATGCACATGGTCATTTACCGTACATACCGGTGCCAGACCACAGGCTCCCAGACAAGATACCGTTTCAACAGTAAAAAGCATATCATCAGAAGTAGGCTTTTCTTGTGTAACCCCAAGCGTTTTACGAAACTCTTCCAAAATCGGCACTGATTTTCGTACATGGCATGCTGTACCGTCACATATTTTAATGACAAATTTACCCTTTGGTTCCAAAGAAAAGTTCTCATAAAATGTCGCTACCCCATAAATCTTCGCCTCACTCATCTTCAACTCTTTGGCAATATAACATAATGCCTCTTCCGGAAGATAGTGATACTCTTTCTGAACGTCCTGCATAATCGCAATCACAAGATTGCTTTTATACTCATGTTTTTTCAGAATTTCGTCCAGTTTTTGTTGCTGCTGTTCGTTCACATTCCTTCTCCTTTCGGCTAAAAAAAATTGTTGGTATTCTCATTTCCCAATAATTATACCTACTGATAAATTTTATCATTCTTTAACAAAATAGTAAAGTTTTTTATCATAAAATAAAATCGATGCGATACAGAGAACTCATACAAAAATTCTGTATCGCACCGATCCTACTTTTATTTCTACGCAAGCACTTTTTGTTTTCTGATTGTCATCAACCCTTTACAGAGCCAAGGGCAACACCACGAATAATAAATTTTGACAGACACAAGTATACAACAATCAACGGAATAATTGCGAAACCAAGTATCATATAAATCTCGCCCAAATCCGTCAGATAAGCTTCTGCCTGCAAACTTGCCACAACCAATGGAAGTGTAGCATTTTCACTACTGTTATCCATCAATAACTGTGGCAGGAAATAGTTATTCCAAGAAGCAACAAATTGGAAAATCATCTGCACCGCCAATGCCGGTTTCAAAATCGGCATAACGACAAAGTTAAAGATGTAAAATTCATGTCCACCGTCAATTCGACCGGCTTCCACAATTTCAAGTGGCAGTGAACTCTCCATATACTGTTTGATAAAGAAGAATACTGCCGGAGATGCCAAGGTAGGGAAAATCAAAGGAATAAATGAATCTTTAATTCCCCATGCATCCATCATTTCCACAAAACCGAGTGCAGAAACCTGTGTCGGCACCATAAGGATAACCATGATGAACACAAATGCTGCCTTTTTTAAGCGGAAATTGTAAGCATATAATCCGTAAGCAGTAAGTGTCGCAATATACACACTGGTAACACATGAAATCACTGCTACAATTAATGAGTTAAACATCGAATGCAGAACCGCTACTTTTGTCTCGTTAATTGCATTCGTAAAGTTTCTGACAAAATCACCGCCCGGAAGCAGGCTAAATGTCGTTTTTAATGTCGATGTATCTTTTGTTGTATTTACCAAGAGCATAACAAACGGAAAGATACAGATAATACATACCAATATCAAAACAATATAGGCAACCGTTCGACGAAAGACAAGCATACGGTGACCGCGGATTTCGTCCGCTGACAAATTTGCATATTTTGCCATTTACTGCACCCCCTTTGCCTGTTTTCTGGCTTTTCGTTCTGCTTTTTTACGAGCCTTTATTTCCTTATCCTCATCACTTTGCATGATACGGAACATAAAGATTCCAATCAGACCGGCAGCCAAGAACAATACAACGGATTCAGCACCGGCAACACCCATGTCACCCTGTGATGAGTTGATTCTCGTACTGATATCCATAACAACAGTCGAAGCCACGCCATTTGTACCACCACGGTTTACAATCAGGTTCGGAATATCGAACAACTGCAAACCACCAATCATGGAAGTAATCATAACGTACAACATAATTGGTTTCAGCATCGGCATGGTAATCCATCGAAACTGCTGTTTCGCACTCGCGCCATCAATTGCAGACGCTTCATAAAGAGCTGGGTCAATTCCCATAATACCTGCCATCAGAAGGATGGTCGTATTACCCGTCCACATCAGGAAGTTGATAAAGGCAATGATTAAGCGAATGCCCCACTCATTTTCCAAAAAGTGAATGGACGTTCCTAATATATGATTGATTGGTCCGGTTACTGCAAATAGTTTACCAAACAATACTGCTATGGATGAGGCCATCAGCATATTCGGTAAATACAAAATAACCTTAACCGCACCAGTACCTTTCAATTTTAATCGAATGTCAGTAAACCAAGATGCAAAAAGCAATGATACAATAATCTGCGGAATAAATCCAAGCAGCCACAATAACATCGTATTACCAAAATATTTTACAATATCATATTTGGTAAAAAGGTCGATATAATTTTCAAACCCGGCAAACTCAAATACACTATTTAGGAAAATATCCGTTTTGTCATGAAAAAAGCTTCGATAAAATGTTGCAATTAACGGATATAACTGAAATATACCATAGCAAATGAAAAACGGAAGGATAAAAATCAGGCCCCATTTGCCATACTTTAATTTGTGCGGACGTTTATACGCCGTCACATCTTTCTTTCCAGCCATAAAATCCCCCTTACCTTTTGATAAAAATGGCGGGACAGGGGCACCCCGTCCCGCCAGAAAACTAATTCGTTTCTAAGCTGTTACCCATTATTTTTTCAAATCCGGATAACTCTTGATTACCTCGTTCTTGAAGTTGTCAATTGCTTTCTCTTTGCTTACTTTACCCTGATAGTAATCTTTCATCTTAGCCATCAAGCTTTCGATGTACATCTGGTCATAAGGAGATACGTTGCTGCAATTGATGTTGTCAGCTGCTGAACTTAAAGCTTTTACAAGAGACTGTCCACCAAGGAAGTCAGATGTTACATTTTTCTCTTCCAGCTTTTTGTTTGCTGCCTTGTTGTTTACGAAGTCTGAAGTGTCTTTGCTGATGTTGAACATGATATCTTTGTCACAGCAGAGTTTCTTCATGATGTCTGCAACCAATTTTGCATTATCTGTTCCAGCTGCTCCACAAATGAAGGAACCGCCCCAGTTGAATGACTGTGGTCCGGTTACTACAGCCCAGTCACCGTAACTTCCGCCCGGTGTAAAGGTACCGTCATCATTTTTCTTAGCACCGGATCCTTCTGCCATGGAGAAGTTAATGCCCCATGCAGGCATGAAGTAACCAAATACTTTACTATCTTTGCCCATGTCAGCAGTCCACTCTTCAGCCCAAAGGCTTGTTCCGTTGTTGTAACCTTTGTCAGTATACTCTTTTGTTGTGTCAATCCATTTTTCGATGGATGGGTCAATCTGGATAACACCTTCATCATTTACACATTTCTGGCTTACGTTGTTTGAGTATACACGAAGTGCATCATCATAACCGGAAAGCATCTTGTATCCTTTGCCCTTCAAAGTCTCAGCTGCTGCTGCGAACTTATCCCAGTCAGATACCTGCTCCTGAATCTTTTCGATATCATCTGTTCCAAATACTTCTTTTGCGATAGAACGACGATAAACAAATCCACCAGGGCAGCCCTGCCATGAAACAGCACGAAGAGTACCATCACTCTTTGTAGCAGCCTGTTTTGTGTAATCATACATCTGGCTCAAATCATCATCGGTAAGTCCAAGTGATTTAATATCAAGAGCCATGTCTGTATTCGTGTACTTGTTTACATAATCCATCTCGCAGAGGAACATATCAATTTTGTCATCTGCACTTGCGCTGTCCTGTTTTTTCAAAGCAGCATCCAGTTTCTTCTGATAAACACCACCTTCGTTTGTGTTTGTCACGAATTTAACTTTTACATCACCGATACTCTGTGTATCTTTGTTGTAATCCGGATAATACTTTTCAAAACGCTCTTTGAACTCTGTGTTCCAAACATAAATGTTAAGAACTTTTCCGCCACCATCAGCTACGGTTTCCACTTTTGCTGAATCGTTGCTCTTTGATGAATTACTTGCATCCTTGTTGCTGTCACTTCCGCCACATCCGGTAATTGAACCAACTACCATAGCCATAGACAATGCCAGCGCTAACCATTTTTTCCTCATAAATCTATAATGGCTCAGTTGTCAAGACAAAAATTTGATGTTTTTATAATGAACTGATATGTTGACGGGTTACATGGAAAATGTGGTGCGG
>ENA-OPNH01000663-OPNH01000663.1-human-gut-metagenome-genome-assembly--contig:-NODE-663-length-25952-cov-7.233734_pt1 | contig 25952 bp, 38 predicted proteins | sample MGYA00241537_ERZ501771 | MGnify/ENA primary metagenome ERZ501771 (study PRJEB25962, sample SAMEA2042608) | human gut metagenome | biome: human gut; feature: human-associated habitat; material: faeces...
ACAACATTTTTCATAACTTGTTTGTGCCTTGAGCGAAGCGAAAGGAATGACAAAACCTATGAAAATGAATAACCGTTTTATCTATGGCATTTTAAGTCTTATTTTGGCTGCCATCGTTGCTTTTATTGCAATTCCTACTGTGACCAGTAAAACCAGCCACACCACACAGATCGTGCGCATGAAATCAGATGTAGCAAGAGGAAGCATCGTCACCTCCGAAGACGTAGAGCTCGTTGAAGTGGGTGGCTATAACTTGCCGGATGGTCTCGCCAAGGAGATTTCCGATGTAACAGGTACCTATGCCACCACAAATCTCTATGCCGGAGACTATCTGCTCCCCACAAAGTTAAGCAAAGATCCGTTATCCTCGGATCTGTCCCTCAATCATATCCCGGATGGTTATGTTGCCATTTCCATTACCACCCAGACTCTGGCTTCCGGCCTGTCCGATAAGCTGCAGGCCAATGACATTATCAGGCTCTTCCACTATGACAAGGAGAATGTCTTGGAACCTGTAGCAGACATCCCGGAGCTTCGTTATGTAAAGGTTCTTGGGGTTACAGACTCTGAAGGTCTCCCCATTGATTACACAACGCCACCTGCGGAAGACGAAGAAAGACAACAGACCGCTACCATCACGGTGCTTGCCACACCTGTCCAGGCTCTGCTCTTAACCAAATTTGAAAATGATGGTGTTCTTCACGCTGCTCTCATCAGTCGTGGAAATGAGGCTCTTGCAGAAGATCTCTTAGGAAGGCAGGGAGACATCCTAGTAACTCTCTATGGAGACGGTACCAGCGAAGAGGAACTTACCTCATCTCTTACCACGGAAACGCCAGCAGTTGCTCCTGACACAGAAGAGACCACAGGTGCTACCGAAGAGCAGCCTGCCGCTGCAGAATAGGAGGTCACTATGGGAAAAATCATTACCATCTGGGGCAATCCTGGAAGTGGAAAGTCCATGTTTGCCTGCAATCTTGCGAAAGTTTTAACCGCCGGGAAGAAAAAGGCCTTGATTATCAATGCTGACTCTTCCACACCGATGCTTCCTGTCTGGATGCCTGACCGGATCTTAGAAACCTCCGCATCCATCGGAAATGTCTTAACCGCTCTGGAGATCAACAACGCCCTGATTGCAGAGCGTGTTGTGGTATTAAAGGAATACCCCTTTATCGGAGTCTTAGGATATGCCGCCGGAGAAAATCCATTTAGTTATCCGGAATTAAAATACGAGAAAATCAAAATATTCATTTCCGAATGTGCAAAGCTTGTCGATTACATCCTGATCGACTGCAGTGCTAATATGCTCAATTTTTTTGCGCCGACAGCGATGGAAGCTGCTGATCTGGTTGTCCGGATCATTACACCGGATCTGCGGGGCTTAAGCTACTTCAGGGCTCACAAAGCCTTGCTTACGGATAGTAAGTTTAAATTTGATGAGCAGCTGACCTTTGCCGGACTTGCAAGACCTTTTCATGCTATCGATGAAATGGATAATCTGATTGGTGGATTTGACGGGATCCTGCCCTACACAAAGGAAATCGAACGGTGCGGCACCAGTGGGCAGATGTTCCGGGCACTTCCCTACTGCAATCAACGCTACTTAAATGCTCTGAAGCTTGTAAAAAATAAGCTTTCCGATTCCAAAGAGGATCTCCCGGACAGTCTCCTGATAGATCCTACCAAGGAAGAATTTACGGATGCACCGGTCAGAAAGGAGGAAAGCACAAATGGAGCGTCTGAATGACCTTTTCTTTTCCTCGAAGGCATCGGATGGGCTTACCTATGAACAGATCCTTACGGATGTCCAGAGATTCGTCACACAGAATCACGCAGATACCCTATCAAACGAAGGGAATCCAGAGGAAGCCAGGAAGTTACTGAAGGATTACATATTACAATATGTACAGAACCGCTCTTATCACGTAGATGGACAGACAACAGAAGAACTGGTAGACCGTCTCTACGAAGATATGGCCGGCATTTCTTTTCTGAAGAAATGGATCTATAAGCCCGGCGTAGAGGAAGTAAACATCAATGCCTATGATGATATCGAAGTCATTACCAGTGGCGGACATTCGGAAAAAATTCCTGACCGCTTTCCTTCTCCCCAGGCTGCCATCGACGTAACCAGAAGACTCCTTAACACCTGCGGCATGGTAATTGATGATACCATGCCTTCTGTCATTGGGTTCCTCGATAAAAATATCCGTATCTCCGTAGACAAGACTCCTATCGTGGATCCGGAAGTCGGCATCAATGCCTCCATCCGTATTGTAAACCAGCAGTCCGTATCCAAGGATAAGCTTATCGCTTCAGGTTCCGCTACGGAAGAAATGCTTGATTTTTTAACATGCTGTATCCGTTATGGGGTATCCGTCTGCATCTCCGGCAGCACCGGATCCGGGAAAACTACCCTTATGAGCTGGCTCTTATCCATGGTGCCAAACAACAGACGGCTTATTACCATTGAGGAAGGCAGTAGAGAATTTGATTTGATTAAGCGGGATGCCGAGGGCCACGCCATCAACAGTGTGGTTCACTTGCTTACCCGTCCCAGTGAAAATCCTGCCCTGGATATCGACCAGGATCTTTTGTTAGAGCGTGTTCTTCGTAAGCATCCGGACGTGATCGGGGTTGGGGAAATGCGTTCTGCCAAAGAAGCTTTGTCCGTCGCGGAAAGCTCCCGTACCGGTCACACCGTAGTAACCACCATCCATAGTAATTCTGCGGAGTCTACTTACCGCCGTATGATGACACTGGCAAAGCGAAAATACAACATGGCTGACGAAATCCTGATGCAGATCATGGTGGAAGCCTATCCGATTGTTGTATTTACAAAACAACTCGAGGACGGTTCCAGACGTACCATGCAGATCATTGAAGGGGAAGATTATAAGGATGGGGAACTCATCTTCCATCCCTTATACCAGTTTGATGTCACCGACAATATCACAGATGCATATGGCAACATCACCGTCATTGGCTCCCACAAAAAGCTTGGCGGCATCTCGGATAACTTAAAGCGCCGGATGTTAGACAACGGGGTTCCCGCCGGGAAACTAAAACCTTTTTTACCGGATGCCCCATGCAAAGAAGGAGGAAAGTAACGTGTACTGGACCCAGATAATTATCTTTTTATTACTATTAAGTTCCCTATTTTCCCTGTTCGGTGTCCGTTTCTCAGATTTTCTTCAGGTATTCTCCCCCAGCAGGAAGAGCACTCTGAGAGATGACATGGATATCCTCCTTGGAAAACCTGCTAAGGGATTCTTTAACCGGGAGGTCTTAGAGGTAGAACAGCTCCTTGTCGCCACCGGAAGAGCCACAAGATTCTCTGCTGTAAAGCGTGTCTGCCTTCTATTGTTTATTTTAGGGGCACTCTTAGCGATCCTTTTTGACAATCCGTTTATGGTTCCTATTTTAGGAGCCGGATTTGCTTTTACTCCAATCTGGTACCTGCGAAGTACCGCGGCGGTCTATAAGAAGCACTTAAATGAGGAGCTGGAAACTGCTATCTCTGTGATTACCACCTCGTACTTACGAAGCGGTGACCTGCTGACCGCGGTAAAGGAAAATCTGCCGTACTTAAATCCTCCGGTAAAGGGGCATTTTGAAAGTTTCATCATAGAATCAGAGATGATAAACGCCAATATGATCTCGACGCTAAACAACCTGAAGATGAAGATTCCAAACCAGATCTTTCATGAGTGGTGTAATACCCTGATTCAGTGCCAGTCGGACCGTACCATGCGAAACACCTTAACCTATACGGTGCAGAAGTTTTCGGATCAGCGGATCCTTCAATCGGAGCTTGAAGCGATCATCAACGAGCCCAAGAAAGAGGCCTTTGCCATGATGTTCTTAGTTGTTGGCAACATCCCTCTTTTGTATGTCTTAAATCACTCCTGGTTTGAAACACTTATGTATTCCATTCCCGGAAAAATCACCCTGGCAGTCTGTGCTGCCATTGTGCTTTTTTCGTTCACCCGTATCATGGCACTGTCAAAACCTGTGGAATACAAGTAAGAAAGAAGGTAACCTATGACAACACTACTTATCATGTCTGCCTGTGGTCTGCTCGCACTGGGACTATATCATCTATCCTGTGCCATTGTGGATGTGCCTACGCCAAAGACATCCAAGATGATGTTACTTGCCAAAAAGCAGACCGGTATCGGTAAGGAAAATCTATTCGATGTGTACCTTACCAAAATAGCAGAGCGATTCAGTCCGCTACTGAAGCTAGATCCCATAAAACGTGGGAAGCTTGCCCTTACCCTGTCCATTGCAGGGATTTACTTGTCACCAGAAACTTATACGCTGAAGGCACTATTTACTTCCCTCATTGTGGCAGCTTTATCGCTGCCGCTTTTTTTATCCTCACCGCTTTTTGGATTCCTGATACTGGGACTAGCGGTTCTAATGTGGTTTTCTACCTACTACAAGGCTTTCGACCTCGTTAAAAAACGAAAGAAACTTATCGAAGCCGAGCTTCCCAGGTTCTGCATCAGTATCGGGCAGAGTATTGCCACCGACAGGGATGTTCTAAAGCTCCTTGTCTCTTACAGACGGATTGCCGGTCCAAACCTTGGTGCCGAACTGGATACCACGATTGCTGATATGCGTACCGGCAACTATGAAAATGCCCTGCTTCACCTGCAAAATCGTGTGGGGTCTACCATGTTATCGGATATTATCCGGGGGCTGATCGGCACACTGCGCGGTGACGATCAACAGATGTACTTTAAGATGCTCTCTTTCGATATGCGGCAGATTGAGCAGAATAATTTGAAAAAAGAAGCCGCTAAACGCCCCAAGCAGATGCAGAAATATTCCATGATGATGCTATTCTGCATCCTGCTTATTTATGTGGTCGTCCTGTCCATAGAAGTCATCGGGTCCCTCGGGGCCTTTTTTTAATGACAAAAGGCGTAAGGGAGGTGACCCCATGTAAATTTTTTCGTAACCCGTACACTTATCAAACATAAGGAGAATCCAATGAACAGAAAAATTTTATCCATGAAAACCCGTATCCACAACGCTCTTAGCAATGAGCGCGGCGATTTCTACATTTCCGATGGTGTCAAGATCATCATTGCCGTCGTACTGGGTGCGCTGCTTCTTGCCGCACTTACCAACATCTTTAACAACACCGTGATTCCCAGAATCACTACGGAAATCACAAATCTCTTCTGATAATTTCCATTTATTTCCAGTCTTGCAGATCTTTGCAGTAGAAACTGCTCCATGGGTGTAGGCACTGCCTGCACCCTTTTCTAAAATATACTTATAAACACGATTTATTACGTATTCCCTACGTAGAAAGGAGATGATCACCATGAAAACCAAAATGAAACCCAAGAACATGAAATGCCCTTACTGTGGCAAAACTGCGGTATTAAGAAAAGCCTCTTACGTCTACAAGGACCGTGCTTTAGAGGAATACCTTTATGTCTGCTCCGGCTACCCGGAATGTGATTCCTATGTAGGTGTCCACGCCGGAACTTTTGAACCTAAAGGCTCCCTTGCCAATGGTGATCTTAGGCATAAACGGATCGAAACCCATAAACTCTTTGATGCCATCTGGAAGAACGGTATCTTTACCAGAGCCGATGCTTACCGTTGGATCCAGGATATCTTTTGTCTAAATGACTCACAGGCACATATCGGACAGTTCTCTGAATACCGGTGTGACTGCCTGATGAATGAATGCAGAAAAGTACTTACAAACCACCATGTGAAAGTCGCATAAGGGGGTGAATAGGCATGATGACCGAAAAAGAAAAACAGTTAGTGGAGGGACACTTATATCTTATCAGGAACATTATTCTTAATACCATAGGCATGAACAAAAATACGGAGGAACTAGAATACAATGACCTATACCAGACCGGCTGTGAGGCACTCTGCCATGCAGCTATCCAGTACAAACAGGATAAAGGCGCATCCTTTCCCACATATGCATCCATTGTGATCCGGCACGCACTGCTCTCCCAGTGTAGAAAGGCATCCAAATGGCAGGGAATCATCGTTTCTTTGGACGCCCCGCTATCTGATGACAAAGAGCTCACACTTTCAGATGTGCTGAAGGATCCAAACGATCCGGCATTTTCCGATCTGGAAACCCGGCTCATGTTAAGGGCTTATGAAAATAACCAGACAGAACCTGCCAGGAAGCATCTGGAAATGTTCCTGTTAAACCGCCTCTGTGGGTACAACATCTCTGAGCTTGCCGCTTACTATAAGGTAAGCCACAGTGTCGTTTCCACCGGGATCTTCAGGGCAAAGCAGAAACTGCGGATCTACTATTTTTTATCAGCATAAAAAACTTTAGAGGAGTGACAAAAACTATGATTAGACTTTACACTGCTGTTGGAACCTTCAAATTCAATAAACATGGACTTCCCACCATTGTCTGTGCAGACAGGGAATATGGTCTGACTTCCATGGAACTTGTATTATGGTCCTGTCTTTCTTTCCGGATCTTAACCTATGATGAACTGAGAAAGGAGTTTTATGAAAAAGAAAGAGAACTCCATGTCCTTAGTGAGGAAGAGTTCGACCAGTATCTAAACAGACTTTTACAGCGAAAGCTTGTAGTCTGCGGGGAAGATTATGTGGGCGTGGATGCACTCTATGCTCTGATCGGCCACCTGCAGCTTCAGGCGGTGCCAAACAGCATTCCTGTCAAGCTGCTTACTTTTGTGAAACTCCTCTTATCCCGCAAGGTGCCGCTTAAAACTGCTTTGTGTATTTTCCATTCTGTCCGGTTGGATCCTTTAGAATCACAGGTCATGCAGCTATTAAAAAACCAGGATCTGTCTGCTGCAGAAGTTATCCTGTGCAATGAAAATCACATTTCTCATCTGAAGGATTCCACTGCCCTCATGGAAGCACTCTATAACGATGAGGAGACAGACTATAACACCCTGGTGACAAGTGCAAGAACAAGCTCTTCCCGGATTCCTGTGCTGTCTGCCATTGCAAACCTGTATCTGAAACAGCAGATTATTCTTCAGCAGATTTAACCTTTCATCATCATTACTGTATTTATTCTTTACTATATGGAATAATATATGTATAATTATATCAAAGAATTGATATGAAAGGAGTTTTCCAATGATTATTAAAGCTTCCGCAACACTACGAAATGACTATGGTTCTATTTCCACTTTAGCGAAAGAAACAAAGGAGCCTATTTATATTACTAAGAATGGGGAAGGGGATCTTGTTCTGATGAGTATTGATGCCTTTGAAAAAAGAGAACAGACACTGCAGCTACGTGCAAAGGTCTTACAAGCCGAGCAGGAACGCATGGACGGTGCTCCTACCCTCAGTGTATCCGAAGCCAGAAAACAACTCAGGGAGCGCATGCAAAATGTATAATGTTGAAATTCTTCCCTCTGCCTGGGAAGATCTGAAATCTATTGAAGACTACTATGCCATTCAATTTGATGTGGATACTGCTATAAAAGTATCCGACAGCATCTTAGATGCTATTGAACGTTTGGAATCATTTCCAGATTCAGGTTCCATGACACCGGATCCATGGTTAAATGAACAGGGTTACCGCATGATCATCTGCAAAAAACACGTGGCTATTTATCGTAAGATCAGCGAAACTATATTTATTTATCACATAGCTGATACTCAGACACAGTATAACCGGCTATTTTATTAGAATGGGAGAAACAAGATGCAAAAGGCGCTCAGAAACAATAGCAATTAAAACTGTACGAGCAATTGATGGAGAATTTCTTTTCTAACCGGCACCTCTTGATTTTTAGCTTATATCGTTGTAAAAACCTTATATCTCTTGTATTATAATTATAAGACGTTAACAAATCGAAATTGTTTTAATATGTCTTAGATGGAGAAGGCAAACAAAAAATTGCTTATACTGTGAGAAGTTCGCAGTATGTGGCATGGCAGAGTAAAATTTTTAGCTACGAATTTACATATTGTTCTTTTGAATAGCAGAAAATTTATATATTAAAGTGTTCACTAAGGAGGATGTAGAAGAGGATGAATTATAATTTTTCTATAGTTGATTATCAGAAATCTGAGGATGAAAATAAAGCTATTCAAAAACTGGCTGAACATAGAGACATTAAGCTGATGGTTAAAGAGATTGGCGAGGAATATGGAATAGATATTCAATCTACAGAAGGAAATTCACATTTGGGTGATTTTAGCTATCCCAAGGAAGATGAACAAAAGTTAATTTCTATTCTGGATACGTATTTAAAAAATTAGCGCAGATAATAAATATTAGCAGATGATTGGAGGGAGCCGGGAATGGCTGAAAAAGGTTATGGAGAAATTAAAGCAAGAGCAAAAATTTTTCCAAGTGATATTGATAAATTCAGCGAGCAAGGAGTTGGCATAGCTTTAGTCCAAGCTAAAGCTTCTCCAAAAACGAAGCAAAGGGCCGAAGCAAAAGGGATAAAACTTTACGATGACCTTTCACCCGAAAAAGTTAAAGAAGTTCGTGAAAAAGTGAAAAAAAGGAAAACTGGAGGTAATAACAATGCTTGATATTACATTTTACAAAAAACAAGATAATGATAATTTTGTTCCTTGTACAATAGAGTTGTGCGATGAAGATTACGAAAAACTAATTGTTTTAAATTTCGCAAAAACTTTTCACCTTGAAAAAAAATGCTTAATAGTGGAAGAAGAAGAATACTCTATCGATGCTGTGTATTGTGATGCTGTTGTTTTGAAGGATGCTAAAGAAATTTGTAATAGATTACTGTTTGAAGAACTTGGGGAAGTAAAAAATTACTGTAAGAAAATTGAAGGAGAGACTATAAACAAAAGTAAGTTGAATTTTATGTTTGTGCTTAGAGACGTGCTAAGTAGTCTCGGCGAATGTCAATATTTTTCATACGTTTGAAATAGAGGTGTGTTGCACAATCGGAAGTAGATGGAGGGAAATCATGCAATATAAAGATGTACAGAACATAGCCAAGATGACAATTCAGTTCATAAAAGAGAATATACAGCCAGATATGACATTAATTGAGATAAGAGATTTGTGTGAAACAAAAATGATTGAATTGGGTGCCGACTCTTTTTGGTACTGGGATGTAGGTGCTTTTGTTTTTGCAGGGGATGAAACCACACTATCTGTTTCGGGGAAAGAATATACTACAAGTGAAAGAGTTATTGCAGAAAACGATATTATTACAATTGATTTAAGCCCACAAAATGGAGATATATGGGGTGATTATGCAAGAACTATTATTATAGAAAATGGTAAAGTTGTTGAGATTGACAATGTATCTAATGAGGAATGGAAGAAAGGTTTATTAATGGAAAAATTTTTGCATGAAGAGATGTGCAAATTTGTTACTCCTAAAACGACTTTCGAAGAACTTTATTATTATATAAATAGCATTATAGAAGAAAAAGGGTATATAAATCTTGATTTTATGGGAAATTTGGGACATTCGATTGTAAGGCAGAAAAATGATAGAGTTTACATAGAAAAGGGAAATAAAATATCTCTTGGCAATGTTTCTTATTTTACTTTCGAACCGCATATAAGTGTTCAAGGTTCAAAATATGGTTACAAAAGAGAGAACATTTACTATTTTGATAAAGGAGTAATTAAAGAGCTTTAATGTTGCCATATGCACTTGAAAAATCCAGTTTGCAGAATTCTTACTGGATTAAGAAAATTAACAGAGAACTAACGACAGACTAACAAATGACTAACAAAGAACTAACAAATGTTGTTAATAAAAAAGAGAGGCCAATTTATGAATATAAAACTTATAATATTTGATTTTGATGGGACAATAGCAGATACCAAAAAAACGATTGTAGTATCAAAACAGGAAACATTGCGTCAAATGGGATTGAATGTAGCAGATGAACAGGCTTGTGCTGATACAATCGGTATGTCTGCAAAAATAGGATTTCAAAAGCTATGTCCAGAATTGTCAGATGATATGATTGACATATGTATGAAAAAATATCGTGAAATTTTTAATGAAATGAAGAAAGCAGTTCCGCCAGTATTATTTCCTAATATGATTGAAACATTAAATAAATTGAAAGAAAAAGGAATTGTTTGTACTATTGCTACTTCAAGAGGACGAAAATCGTTAATTGAATTTCTTGAAAGTCTGAACATTGCTGAATATTTTTCATATTTGTTAGCAGCAGAAGATACCCCACATCTTAAGCCTAATGCAGAACCGATTAAAAAAACATTAAATGATTTATCATATAATGTAGAGAATACGCTTGTTGTTGGAGATATGCCATTTGATATTCTTATGGGAAAAAATGCAGGTGTATATACATGTGGAGTAACATATGGGGTTTCAAATAAAAATAGTTTATTAGAGGCGGGAGCGGATTGGATAATTGATGGAATAAGTGATATATTAGAAATAATATAAATCGAGATTTGGAGAATAGGTAAATGTTTGAAAATATTGAATGGGTGTTTTTTGATGTTGGCTCAACGATAATAGATGAACACATCGCATATGAGCATAGAATGAAAGATATAGCTGATTTGGCTAATACAACTTATAGCAGTGTTTATGAAACTGCAATGGAGTTTTATAAACAAAATAAAAAAGGAGATTTGGAAACTGCAAAATTGTTAGGTGTTGACTTAACAAAGTGGCACAAAGAAGATGAAGTATTGTACAGTGATGCTTATGAGTGTCTTGAGATATTGAGTAGTAGATATAAAATAGGAATAATTGCAAATCAGTCCCTGGGAACAAAAGATCGCTTAGAACAACATGGAATCTTACAGTATATTGATTTAGTTATTGCATCGGCAGAAGAAGGTGTTGCAAAACCAGATAAGAAAATATTTGAAATAGCTTTAGAAAGAGGTAATTGCAAACCTAATAATGCAGTTATGATTGGGGATAGAATAGATAATGATATAATTCCTGCCAAATTATTGGGGATGCATACAATATGGATTAAACAGGGATTTGGTCAATATTGGAATATTACACAAGAGGTTGAAAAGGCTGATTGTGTTGTTCATAGTCTAATGGATATATGCAATATTTTGTAAGAAATCCAATTGTAGGCAACACAAAATTCCAGTTTGTCGTGCAAAAGGATTCATTCATGCAATGAGTCCTTTTTTATTTTCACTTCTCACCCATGTTGTTTTTCATACCATTTGACAGCTACTGAAATCTATGCTACTCTTATTTTGTAATTGATTTTTGTGCAATCCTAATCGGGATAGAAGCACACGTTGTTTAAGTTTGTAATAAGTGTCAAAGAATTGCCATCTTTAAAAGTGGCATTTTTTTGGCACTTTTTTTATTACAAAAATTTTTGACACCCAGAAAGGAGAAGAAAGAATGGGAGATCTTGTAACTATCACTACTACCGGCAGAGCAACCGCAGATGTGGAGCTTAAGACCAGCACGAATGGGAAAAATACCAAATACGTGCAGTTTGGTCTTGCCGTAAACAAAGGCTATGGGGAACATGAAAGGCCCAACTTTTTTAGCTGTGTCCTCTACGGGGAAGCAGCACAACGGCTGACAGATGCCGGCGTAAAAAAAGGAAGTCTTATCACCATTACCGGGGATCTTGAACTTGAGACCTTTAAAAGGAATGACGGAAGTGAGGGGTGGCGTGCCAAAGTCACACTGTATGACTGGCGGTATGCCCACACCAGTAAACCCAAAAACACGCCGCAGAACACACCCGAATCGGATGCATCCGGTTTTTCCGGTGCCGATGACTGTGGTGAGGAAGGATTACCGTTTGGTGCCTAATGCACTGGACAAAAGTGAGGAATTACAATCGTGAGATTATTTCACGACTGTGATTCCTCTTTTTTTATTTCCATATTTTCAAAATCAGAAAGGATGAATCCAATGAAAAAGAATGTATTTACCACAAGCTACCGTATTTTGCTGCCCGTAATCCTCGCGATTGCATTGCTGGTACCAAAAAAACCCGGACAGATTGCTATTTTAATTCTGTTTGGTCTCTGGGTACTCTTTTTGCTGATCCATTATCTTTCTACTGAAAGATGCACAAATAGGAAATGCAGCAAATCATTGCATCGAAAGCGGAAGCTGCCACAAAGCAATGAAAGTATTCAGATCCTATCCCCGAACAGGGCGAGCGGCATGACACTCTCTTTAGAGGATGTGCAGGTTCTTATGACACAGTACAGGCTTCGGATCTCTGAGAAATTAAAATCTGCCTATCCGGATGCTGTCTGGAAATGGGACAAAGAACCTACCTTGCGTAATCTCATGGACGGTGACACGGTACGGATCCAGGTGGAAAACATGGCTGCTTATACCCATGCGGATGTATCTTTTGATTTTTATGGGCGGATCCATATTGAACCCATGACCATCGGAAACTTCCTTCCGGAGAATGCGGAAGACTGCGAGGCATCCATTCCAAAAGAGCCTGCGGTGGTTGATGTAAAGGCATGGTTTGATCTGGTAGGCCGACAGATTCTCGACAAACAGATCACAGAGCTTCATGCACAGGGGCATAACAAACTTACGATCAAGGAAAATGGTGACATTGTAATCAACTGCCAGAAAAAGGAACGTTTCCTGTGCTCTTTGGATGCATTTCCGGGGAAGAACTACTGGCAGGAACTGATTTGTGTACTTGGTGACAACGAATTAGAGGCAAAGATTGCCGGGAATACCATACAGGTATCCTGGATATAAGGAGGATGAAAAACAATGGCTAACACACGCTTATACGAAAAATGGACCTGGAATATTGGTCTGCCGGAACCCTTTGATAAGGCTGCTCACACAAAAAGCAGTACCGACAAATCAAAGTACAATACAACTACCACAGTGGCTACCTACCACGGTCCTGTTTTACAGGCACTGATGGAATACATGGAAATGGACACGACCATCTCCTCTTCTATGTCAAACAGTGCGATTGGTACACAAAATGAGCAGATCATGGCAGAATACCACAGCAGAACCGGGCAGATCCATGTCGTTGTATTTAATAAAAAGAGCGGATCCTTTCGGGCAGGCTGCTTTGCGGATGCAAACAGCAACGCAACGGTATATATGTTATCGGAAAAAGGCTGTACCGGCAGTGCCCTCTTTTTTACCCTGATTCCGGAAGCTATGAAGGACGATGAATTTAAGGAAAATTATGATACTCTTCTAAAATGTAAGGAAGCCGGATTTTCCGATATGGCAACCGCAGAAAAAGCAGCATTTATACTCTGCGATAATTTCTACCGTCGTATTGAAAATGCCAAAAATCTGGGAGACACCGGAATTAAGATTGCCGATTCACGTACCGGTAATATCCCCCTTCTTACAGAAATGAATCTAAAGAACGGAAACTACTCTCCTACCAGTGTACTTTTTGGTGAGTTTGAAATCTTAACAGCAACTCCCAGAGTGAAAGCTTCCGTAGTCACAGACAAGAAAGATCTGATCGGGAAATATAAGTTTTCCGAAAGAGATTTTTCCGCTACCGAACAGCTGTTAATTCCCACACTGGAGGACTGGTATGTCATTCCCCCGGAAGTAGTTACCATCTGCTCCCACGCAAAAGCAACCACGTCTTCTGCGCAGCCCATGCGTAATTTTATGATGCGCGGGCCTGCGGGAACCGGTAAAACAGAGGCTGCCAAAGCGATTGCTGCAGGACTGGGACTTCCTTATCTGTCCTATACCTGTTCTGCAAACACTGAAATCTATGATTTTCTTGGGCAGATGCTTCCGGAAAATGAAAAAGATCACACCGGTGTAAAAGAATATCCGACCTTCCTGGATTTACAGATGGATCCCTCTTCCGCTTATGAAAAGCTCACGGGGATTTATAAGGATGACGTTTCCGAAGACGAAGTCTATCAGAAGCTCTTAGAAGTTATGGAGACGGATGCCAGGGCAGAATCTAAAGGCGCATCCACCGGACAGCGCTTTCGTTACGTGGAGACTCCCCTCGTGGAAGCCATGAAAAATGGCTATGTCATCGAGATCCAGGAGCCTACCGTAATTTCTAATCCGGGAGTCCTGGTAGGTCTAAATGCACTGCTTGACCGCTGTGCCAGTATTACTCTTACGACCGGTGATGTCATTCACAGACATCCCGATACGGTTGTGATCATTACCACAAATAACAACTATGCCGGATGCCGTGACATGAACCAGTCGGTAATTTCCAGAATGAACCTGGTCTTTGACATGGATGCGCCCAGTGTATCCATCCTTACGGAACGTGCCATGAACATTACCGGCTGCACTGACAGATCCACGGTAACTTTAATGGCATCGACTGTTATGGATGTAAATGAACACTGTAAAGAATCTATGATTACAGACGGAAGCTGCGGTGTCAGGGAACTGATCTCCTGGGTACAGTCCTATATGGTCAGCGGGAACGCATTGGAATCTGCAAAATACACGATTCTTGCATCTGCTTCTGCGGATCCTGAGTGCCGGGAAGAAATCTTAAATACCTGCATTGAGCAGAAGTTTGCAGCATAAGGAGGAATCCCTATGCCCGAAAAAGAAGAAAAGCTAAAAGCAAATCTGGCAATGAATCTACAATATCTGCGTATTCGCCATAAACTGTCGCAAGTTTCATTGGCGAAGCATCTTGGGATTTCCCCACGCAGTATCTCCTACTATGAATCCGGAAGGTATTTACCCCCAGCGCACGTACTATGTGCCATGGCTTTGTATTTCGGATACACCGTGGAGGAATTGTTAGGGGAGCGTCTGCCAGCAAACAAAGGAGGATCGACAAACAAATGAGAACATCACATATCGCAATCCATAAACGGATTGCCGAAAAGAAAGGGAAACTGACGGATGAGGAGTTCTTCTCCTCTCCCCAGTATGCCGCATATCTTACGGATATTGCGGAAGGAATTACCAAAAGATATCACCGCTCAAGCCGTGTTAAAACCTTCTACGACGATTCCGAAGACGCAGAAGTAGCATTCACAGATAATCGTGTGATTACTATTAACGCCGGGAATTTCCTTACCCGGTGTTTTCCGACAAGGAAGCTTAAGCATCTTAGTCTTTACGGTATGGTATCCCATGAGTGCGGGCATATTCTGTATTCTGATTTTGATATGCTTGCTCTTTACCATAGCACACTTTCCACAGGGAGATTCTATCCAGCAGAGCCGGATGATCTGACACTTCCCCAGGAAAATGCGCTTTCACAGATTAAGACCGCATTTGCAAAGAATGACAAAGCCGTACTCTCTGCCATCTCCTTAGTCACCCATCAGCTTGTGAATATCATGGAGGATGTCTATATCGAGAGCAGAATGTGCGATGCCTTCCAGGGTACGGTTCGTTACAGTATTCTTCTGAACAACCTAAAATTTGCTGAGACCATGGATTCTGTAAGTGATGAAATTAAAAAAGTGCATTTTGAAGTGGCTATTCTCATCAATCTGCTGATCCAGTATGCGAAGAGTGGCGATATTAACAATCTTGGAGGCTATTGTGGGGCCTTGTTAGATGTCATCAATGACTGTATTCCCCACATCGACAACGCAGCCTATTCCGATGACGGAAGAGAACGCTTTGTTGCAGCCAATCATATCCTCCTCTTACTCTGGCCCTATATGCAGGACTACATTGAGGAACTTAAGAAACATCCCCAAAAAGCTGAAGCTGCTATGCAAAAGCAGGTAGCAAGTGGGAGTAGCGCACCAAACGGAACCGGAAAACAGGCAAGAGGAATCGGGAAAACCTCCTTTGATCCAGATGAGCAGGAAGAATTAAGAAAAGAAATTCAAAAAGTCTTAGATGAGGAAGCCGACCGTATTGCGCTTGCAAAGACTGACGACTTTGAAACAGAAGGAACCGGCAGCACCACAAAAGACACCACTTATGAAGGAAGTGGGTATCTTAACGATGCCACTGCTGACATGGGCAAGGTTCTGACACAGGTAGCCACCGAAATGACCTATGACGAATGTGAGAAAGAGCTTTCCGAAGAACTGCAGGCGGAATCCGATAAGATCCGTTATGGAAACGCCCATAAGGGAGTCGATGTCTGTATTCACCGTATGCCTCATGTAGGTCCAACTTACAAAAAAAGGTATCAGCAGGTAGCACCACCACTGTTACTTATCTCCAAAAGACTTCAGAAATGCGTATTCCAAAAGTTGAAGGTTAAAAAAGAGGGAGCAAAGCTTGATAATCTCCCCATGGGTCGCCGGATCAATGTACGGAATGCCTTTCGCGGAGACGGAAAGATCTTCTACAAGCGCAAGCTCCCGGACGACAGCATGGATATTGCGATTGCGATATTAAACGATGAAAGCGGATCTATGTCCAGCAAACAAAGAATTACCTATGCCAGATCTGCATCCATTATTCTTTATGACTTCTGCAGATCTTTGAATATCCCGATTGCAGTTTACGGTCATACGGAATGCTACGACGTTGATCTCTTTGCCTATGCCGAATTTGATTCCGTGGACGGCAATGACAAATTCCGGATGATGGATATGTCGGCACGTGACGGAAACCGTGACGGCGCAGCCCTGAGGTTTGTAGCAGAACGCCTTATGACACGCCCGGAACCCTGCAAGCTGTTGTTTATCATTTCCGATGGACAGCCTGCCGGAAGTGGTGGTTACTTTGGTACTGCAGCAGAAGCGGATCTTCGGGGAATCAAGGCAGAATATGAAAGAAAAGGCATCACACTCTTTGCCGCAGCTATCGGGGATGATAAACCGAATATCAAACGGATCTATGGGGATGGTTTTATCGACATCAGCGATCTTAGTAAGCTTCCCACAACCCTTGGTAAAATTCTGATTGCAAAGATCAACCTGAAATATGCAGCTTAAAATACATACAAGAAAGAAGGTATCTTATGAAAAATGAAGATTATATTTCCAACCAGATTGCTGTCTATAAGAACAGCAAGACCCTGGTAGAGTTCCAGGATAAACTGAAATCTGCGGGGATCCATAGCTATGCTCACATCCATGCAAACGGTGAAATAGATGCTGACGGCAGAAAACGGTACTCTTTAATCGGTATCTTAATGAAGGACTATTCCAAAGGCACCGGTGATAAAGCAGTAACTGTATCTGCCAACCTTTCCCCGGAGCAGGTAAAGTTTTTCCTCTCCAGGATCGAAGCTTGCGTCGAAAGTTACAGTTTTTTGGAAGAAAAGATATTTGGTTCCCCCGATAAAGACGGCTATGCACAGGTCACAAAATTCAAACTGATCCGTGCCACAAAGGATGCCAAGGGGAATGTCCGTAAGCTTCCTTGGTACATCGAAGTCGAAAACGGGAAAGGAATCCCTGTGCAGAATGCTAATGGCGGAACCTACATGAAGCCTAATTCCTTTGTCAGTACTGGAAAAGCCTACGCAAACATGAGTGATCTGGATCTTTATGAATGCTTATCCCGCGTTGGATCTTACATTAACTGTTGGGAAATGGCTATGGCACCGTACCTTATTAAAAAAGCAAAAGAAGAACTGGCTAACAGACAGAAAGCCGCATAAGAATGGGGATGCTTCTAAAGATCCCCTAAGAAAGGAATCCTATGAATAATCCATTATCTTTAGGTACTATAAGAACCATTGATGATCTTGGCAGAATTGTTCTTCCCAGGGAGATCCGAAATAAGCTTGGAATCCATCCCAAAGATTCCATGGAAATCCGCACAAGCGGGCAGACAATTCTGCTTAAAAAATACGAGGAAATGCAGACACTCTTATCTCTTTGTAATGAATATCTGGAAGCATTTGCCAAAAGCAGTTCTACTGCCTGTGCCATCTGCTCTACACAGTTTGTGCTGGCAGCAAGAGGGATCGCTCTTTCGGACAACTACCCTTTATCAAGCCCTGTTCGTAAGTTGATAAATGAGCTTCAGGTGTATCACTATCAGGCCGCAGAAAAAATTCCGATATTCGACGGAAGCAACTACTATCTAGACAGCCTCTATCCCATTGGGACTGTCTCAAAACCCCTTGGCTGTGTTGTTCTCTTTCACTTCAGAGTCCAAACAAAGGAAGAAAGGGCCTGCGCCAAATATATCGCAGATATACTCACAAATATGATTTCAAAGGAGGATGCTTATGTTACGCAATAGAATCAAACACGTAGTAAATGTTACAGGTACTCTCGCTAATGTTCTCATTCCCGGAATGCCGGCCCTTTATCTCTACGAAGGTCAGTGCATCCGAACGGCTGTAGTAAAATCCATTCTGGAAGTATCCACGGATTATGTCCGTTTTGAGACTTCCAGACGGATCTACAGTATTTCCTTTACTGCGGATCCTAACACGGTTGCTGAACAAAGTGCATAATTTTAGGGGCTGTCATTACGACAGCCCCATAGGAGGTATCATATGCAGGATGATAAATATACCCAGAAATATCCGGATATTGAAGAACTTCGCCGTCTTCTTCTGGTACTTAAAAATAACAAAGACCACATACCGGTCTCTGTCTTAAAATCAAAATATAAAAAAGGTTACAATGATCTGTGTGATAAAATCAGGCGTTACGCCTCTGCTTATGCCCTGGAAGCATCACTTCATGGGCTGCAGGTTCACATTTCCTATGCCGATGAGATTGCGGTGATTGTCACTAATGTAATTGCAGGCTCCGGTATCATGCATCAGTTTTCAACAGCTATCTACAAAAATCAGGATCTGAATCAATTTGTAAAGCTGACAGAGGCGCTTCGGGAAATAGTTCTTACTTCTCTCTCAATCTATCTGGATGCAGGAATTGTTGTCGATACATCACACAAAAGTAATGCTGCATAAGGTGTCCTTCGGGGCACCTTTTTTTATTGTTATCTCTATCTCTACAAGCTGGAAATTTCAAGTCTTAATTCTACAAATTATTTTTTCTTACAATATATACACCATAACCTGCAAGTATAATTGTACTATTTTTTCAAAATCTATGGGGCATTCTATTTAATATATTTTAGAAAAACTTTTTCTTAATCCCTCTTGAAGTTTTTCCATCTCTTCATCTGATAAAGATATCTCATTATATTTTAATTCATTTATTTTTTGAGAACCCAAAAATGTTGTAAGCGGTTCTAAATATCTCTTCTCCCAAATTTTTATATTATTTGTGATATGGCTGTTTATACTATCTACTAAATCCGGCTTCACCACCTTAATATAGTTACTAACAAATAGTCTGCTAACTGTTACTCTTATTGCAAACTCGCCCACATTATCCGATAAATAACTATCTTCCACCATTCTATCAATACACAAGAGTAGGAATTGATAGTAAAGAGCCATTATTATTGCACACGCAGCATCCATTTCTGAACAATGACCATGTTCAACAGAAATTGTAATCGTACTAATTGCTGCAAGATGGTCACAACACAATTCCTCCAGATACTCATCAGAAACCATCTGGACATGTCCCATTTTTTTTGAGTAAAATATTCTATCAAGAAGTGCCGCAACGGCTTCTTTCTGCACTATATACATATCAGGAGATTCTTTAAAAAAACTATGTATAGCTTCATGCATGACAAGAAATGTCTGTTGTGCATACAAGTACCGTGGATCGCTATCTCTTGTAACCTGCTCAACCTGCATGTGATTATATGAAACACTTCCTTTTTGGTATTTTCATTATATTAAATAGACAATGAAAAGTCTTATAGATCAGTATTTCAGCATTTTTATATATTTAAGTTCATTTTTATTGCAACCATGGTACAAGAAAAGTTTCCTCACAAGAATGAGATTTGTCTACAGTCCGAATTGAATAGGAGGCAGCAAAATTAGCTGCCTCCTATTCAATTAATTTAAGTCATCTATTTTCATTTTCTCTAGTTCTGTTTGTCTCTTTGTTTTGCCATTTTTTAGTTCGGAATTATATCTTATAATTCGTTTAATCATTAAATATACTCCAATTAGTACGATGATACATAAAATTATCCCCAATATTGTCATAATAACTGTAAGTGTCATATCATTTGCCTCCTTTCTCAACCTGTTTTTTGTATTCTGCAATCAATCGTTTAGCTGTATCAAAATCAATTTTTTCATCTACTGCAAACCTTTTTACTAATGCTATATATGGATCATTGTCCATTTCATCACATACTTTTATTTTTTGAATAAGCCTATCCAATCTTAATCTAACTGTTGGGTATGTCACATCATATTCTTTTGCTATTTCTTTTAAAGAACCTGAAGCCAAAACAAATTTTTTAATAAACACCAAGTCTTCATCTTCTAATTTTTCTATCCACTCTGGAATAATCTCTATCATAATTGAGTGTATCCTTTCACGCTCTTCTTTAATTATTTTAAGTATATACTTTAACATTGTTAAAGTCAATGTTTTTCTATAAAGTTTCCATATAATTCGTAGTTGCTATGCTCATGGTTAAGTCAAATAGCTATCTTTTATATGCCACTTTACCGTACACGACCATTATTGGCTGGTTATAATAAAAATAATCCTGTTATCACAACCATTTTCCTTTACAAATACTACCTTCAAACCACAATTCAGCTCAATTGGATTGTTACAATTCCCACACTTTTGATAGAGCATTGGCTTTTCAACTGGTATCTCTACTTTTCTGGTGTGATATGACATAAGTCTGTTCTACCAGTTTCCAATAATTTTGATATTCCTCTATCTCGCCTTGGATAATGTGTATTTTCTCGCTCTACGAGAAATTTTTCCTGTTTTTTCTCGTTGTTTAGCTTCTCTTTTCTCGTTCACCAGTTCAGGCGGCTACACTTTCAATTTCCTAATAGTCCTGTCTTTCCAATCAAGTTTTTCTTACATCTACTCCTCCAACAGTAATTCTTTAAACTGTTCGTTGCATTATCAATGACAATTCCTTTAAAACCACCACACTATTTACCTTTTAGGGTTGCTTCTCTTGTAATGTACCACATATTTTCCTCGTTGAAGATCTTTATAATTTAAATATACTGCTTTTCTGCATTGTGCAAAATATCGGATATCATGAATATGAATATCTGGTTCCTCTGGCATTGCAGCATAAATCATCATTCTATAGTAGTAAACTGTATCGTGAAAATAATAGCCTTGTTCATCTGCGACCAACATATTTTTTGTTTCATCGGATATTTCCGGTAGTCTACCATCAAGATCAACATAGACTGTATTTCCACCTATTTTTTTATCCAACAGCTCGATTTGATTCCCTTTGAGGTTTTCCTCCCATAAATCCATAAGCTGCGTATGTCTTATTCCGGTTTCTACTAAAATTCTAAAATAGGCAATTCTTTCCTGTTTTTGCTCACTTCGTATTGTCTTCTCTGCAATCTCTATTCTGCTTGCTATTTCAGCCAGACGAAGCAGCATACCGTCATTTGCTGATCTTTCATGTCTTCTTGAGTGTCTGTAGTAATAAACAATATTGAGGAACTTTTCTAAATCATCATAGTATATCTGGCGGAATCTACAGATTCTAACGGCATCGTATTCATTCAAGGTCGGATCCCATTCCACAATTTTTTTAATATACTTTCCCATATCTTCTAGTTTAGGCTGTTTTTGCGCCATCTCCATCCAAATTTCCACGGCTAAATCGTTGTTATCAGACATATCCTTACCCCCTCACCATAAGTCCATCCAGCTTCAGCCCCAGAAGTCCTACAAAATACCATTCTCCTTCCCTTTCCATTCTGGTAGGCACCCATACATCATTTAACAACACCTCGAATCCTTCCCCACAGTGGATTCCTCCATAGTCCTGAAGTTCTCCATCGCTATCCTGATACCGAAAGCTGTACCTGCCTGCCTTCTCATCATAATATAGTTTTCCTTCCATCTGATCGTCCTCCTAAGTTTAATCTCTACAGTATAAAGACACACTTACTCATCATTTCCCTGATTTTGTTCCCATTTTTTTACAAGCCGATAAAAGCTATCTTTTTTTAGTCCCAGTAGCATCATTGCTTCTTTAGAGCTGATAGCTTTTCCTTTCCATCTGCAATAGCACTCTTCCCAGTTGTCCGGATAGGTTACCTTCGGTCGTCCCAGGTGCCTGCCCTGTTCCTTTGCAACTTCAATTCCCTGCCTTTGTAGTTCATGCCGCTCCTCCCAGTCACTCTCCGCCACGTATGATAGTAGTGCCAGCACCACATCCGATATTACCTGCCCCATCAGATTCTTGTCCTTGGATGTATCTAAGATCGGCATATCCGCTACCCGAATGTCCATGTGCTGCTCCTTTGTAATATGTTGCCACTCATGGTAGATTTCTATGTAGTTCCTGCCAAACCGCTTTAACTCCGTGACGGTAAGCCGGTCTCCTTCACGCATAACGTGATTCACCAGCATATCATATACTTCTCTGCAAAACGTATGCCCGGATTTCTTCTCTACATAGATGTTTCGCCGTTCGATTCCAAGTTCCAGGAGTTTTTTGATCTGCCTGTCCGGGTTCTGCTCCTTTGTGGATACTCTTACATAACCAAAGTCCATGTTCTCACCTCTTTTCCTATGTAAAATATGTGTCGCTAAAGGTATACCTTTTAAGACTCTTTTTTCCCGCCTGGTTTTGGCATAAAAAATGTCGCTAAAGGTCGGTTTTGCTTTTTGCGATGTCGCAGGACTGTAACACCACCTTTAGCGACATATTATCTTATACGCCAGGGCACCCTTAGTTCTTACAACTTATCCACAAAAATTTCTTATATGGTGAACATCCGGATGCACTGCAGGAGTGCTGCACACAATTCCTGGTACAGATCTTCATCAAATATCCCAAGTTCCATGGCGTTCTTAATAAGAAGTGGCCGGTACATCCAATGGATCTGCCGAATGGCTTCCGCCTCTCCTTCCTTGGCTCTTCTTAGCAGGTCTTCAAAATTCATCACGCTTCCCCTCCATTTCTTTTCGCAGTTTTGTGATAACGTAGAAATAGACGGCTTCCGCCTGCTTTTCCGTCATTCCAAATTTCTCTCCGATCTCCTGGAAGGTAAGTTCCCCAAAAAGCCTCGCAAACAGGATCTTCTTATGCTTCTCTTTGAGTCCATATAACGCATGGAATAATCCCCTGCTTTCTAACGTTGTGATAAACTCTTCAAAGCGTTCCCAGTCCATCACGATAAATGCCGACTGTTCCACCTGGTAGCCGTGATATTGGATTTCAAAATCCAGATAACTTTTATAGCTCTGATCCTCGAAAGCAATCTCCTTTGCAAGGATTCTATTTCTTTTCCCCAAATAACTTGCTTTCCTGTTTGCGATTGCCGCCTGCAGATACGCTGTGAAGCGGTTCTGGATCGCATCTGTATATCTGTCCTTCATTTTCTCCTCCGTATGATTTGTATTTTTCTGATCATGCGGAAGATGGCGGTCCCCTGATCCGAACAAAAAAGAAGAAAACACTCCGATGCTTTTTAAGCTTCGGATTGTCTTCTTCATGCATGGTACTATATGAACTTATCTTTTGATATGCTGTTACCTTACCCGAATGGGTACAGACTGACGCAGAATAAGCAACTCTTTTTTTAGCAGCTTGGGATTCCCTAAAGACGCAAAAAAGCCAGCCAATACTCTCTACCGCCCCATACTTATAATACTTAGAGGTATGAGACCGTTATAGGAAACTATTAGTTTCCTTTTTGGTATGTTGTCTGCTTTTTTACTTTTCTTTGGTATGCTCTTACACTACCATTAGGGAGGTGGACAGATGCCTTTATTATTCGATGATAACAAACTATTCAGCATTCAGCTAAAAGACGCACGCAAGAATATGAACCTCACGCAGGCCAAATGTGCAGAATACTTAAATATCTCCACAACGTTTTATAAAGAGCTTGAAAGAAACCAAAGTAGCCCCAGTCTCGAACTTTACTATAAAATTTGCCGGAATATGCACATATCTGCGGATTCCTGCATCTTCCCCCAAGACCGGACTACATCTGCGTACAATGACCTGCTGTTGCTAATTTCCCAGTGTTCAGAGTCTGATCTTAATGTCTTACGTGCCACCGCCAGAGCTCTGATCGAGGAATCAACTTCAGCCAGCAAAATATCATAAATAAATACCTCTATATTATATATATGGTAAGTGCAGCCCATTTCTTACAAACAGGCTGCACTTTTTCTTTTTAGTTGATTGCATTAGTAACTTCTACTGCCATGCTTCAGAAAAAGAATTGCACGACTAACTTCTGCTTTGCCCCAACAAACTTAAGAACTTAATAGTGCAGGATTCCCAATGCAAAGTAGTCCATATAGCGCATTTATCATTTTACAGCAATCCAGTTTCGTAGCTATTGTAGTTTTTCTTCCATGAGCAATCCAATGGCGATTCAAACTTTTGGGTTCAGTCTCAGGCTTGTCAAACTCACTATATCTTTGAAATCCCTCCATTGTTTTTGTCCATGTAATATACATACCAAACACAGTTATTTCTTTTTCTCCCAAGCACTCCCATTCCTCATCCGATAATTTCTCCATCTTGTTTCTAATATCTTCAATTCTCCTTGAAATATTTGTTGAAGCATTACTTGTTGCTTCTGTCAAAACTCCGTCAAACACTATCACAGCTCCTGCTAATGCTAAATCATACAGCTCTGCCTCTATTGCTTTAACCGTTTGCTGTAATATTGACTTATTTGTAGCTGATAGCAATTCCGACGATTCCATTTCTTTACATAAGGTATCATAGTCAATAAACCCTTTATCCTCTATCCGTTCTAAAAGATATTGGTCTACGTCATAAGAATTAAGTATTTTTTCTACGTCATCACTCTGCAACGGGTTCCAATATGTAAATTGATGATCCGCTAAAATGTTAAATGCGCGAAGCGGCTTTGTTTTTTCTGTAAAATCTATTAGGAGACTTTTTGCGTTTTGTTCAACTGCCTTCCACTCTTCAGCATACGGTTTTAGCTGTTCCTGTAAAGAATTAATAAAAACACTGAATCCTGCAAATTTTTCATTCCATCTCTCAAAATCCATCGGATACTCCCCTTCTTATTAAAAATTCAATGTGAAACCATATTTTGATTTCCTTGCTCGTATTATTTAATTATACCACTTTTACTCTTCATTCTCACAAAAAATAGTACCTATAAGCTTTAGAAACTGATCATTATTGCTACCCTATTACACTAAAACACTGACTTGCATGGCTGGATTCGCAAGCATCTGTTTTCTGATTGTTGCTCTACTATCAACTATTTTACATTTTGTATAAAATGAAACCCGGCAGACACACATAACTGATATGTATCTGCCGGTTTTTTATTGATGATTCTGAAAAGCACTGAGGGATGCCATGATACCCTGCATCGCAGATTCGTCGAAGCCTATTAACGGATCCTCTTCTGTGATCTGCTTTTTTAGTTCGGTTTCCGGCTGTAAGGAAGCTGTTTCCGGTTGCACCGCAGGTAGCTTCCCATCAGCACCCTGCTCACGCATGATCTGTAACACGATGCTTTTGATTGTTTCATAATCATAGGACACTGCCCCACCTGTCTGCGGTACTTCTCCCTTCTCTTCCAGTGTCCTGTATGTGAGAACCGCTTTTACAATGTACTGTGCCTTTTCCCGCTCCAGGGAATTGAGGAACTCTGCCACCTGGATATGCTCCGGGTTGTTCTTCTTGAACCCTATTGTCATTACATACGGATTTTTCTTTTCTGTAGCCATAGCAATCACCTGCCACTCTTTTTCTGCACCTGATACAATATTTCGTATCCTTTTGCATTCGCACAGATATCCTCTACAAAAACACATTTTCCGATCTTGTCCGTATTCTCTAAGTATTCCCTGAGTAATTTCGCTCCACCGCCGATAAACACAATGCATCCGGTTTTTAAGTCAATTCCTCTCTCCCTGAGTGCCCCCAGGAAATCATCTACATACTGCTTTGTCATCTGCTTTACCAGTCTGATTACGCTGTCGCTGTAATCACTGTTTTTGCCAAGAATAATCGTATCAATGTCCGTATCTT
>ENA-OPNH01000678-OPNH01000678.1-human-gut-metagenome-genome-assembly--contig:-NODE-678-length-25534-cov-7.603595_pt1 | contig 25534 bp, 21 predicted proteins | sample MGYA00241537_ERZ501771 | MGnify/ENA primary metagenome ERZ501771 (study PRJEB25962, sample SAMEA2042608) | human gut metagenome | biome: human gut; feature: human-associated habitat; material: faeces...
ATAACTTATACTTATTCATAATTATTCCTCCAATAGTAAAAAGACTATGAAAAATTACTAATATTTCTATTAGTTATTTCATAGCCTTTATCTATATTATTATTTATTATACTTAGATTAGATTTTTGACCCCCCCCCAACACGTACAAAAGTACTAGTTAACAAGTTCTTGATTTTTATTAATTCTTTCTTGTCCATAGGGAGCCCTCCTCTTTAGTCTTTTTACAAATCAATTCTCTTCTTATAAGTAAATAATACCATAAATTAAATGGATATTCAAGTACTTTAATTTAATTTTAATGCTTTTGTTTTATTTAAAGTATAACTATCATCATAATGATATCCTTCTAAAGATAATATATCCATAATAGTATCATTATCTTTATATTGTTCTATTAACTCATTTATTTCTTGTTTAGATAAATTATCTAAAGGAACCATAAAAATATCATCATTATAAATAGCACCCATTATACCTAAAGAAGTACGATAAAGTATTGTCTGATAACTACCATCTTTGTTGCAAACAACTGATACACTACTTGCAGATACATCACTATCACTAATAGTTACAGTATCTCTAAAACTATATTGTATAGAACCACATGAAACATTTTCTACTTTATCTTCAGTACTACCCTTTAATAAAAGATATTTAGGTATACTATCTACATCTATATTTTTATTATTATCATCTACAATAAAATCTTTATTATTCATTCTATTTACATAACAATCTCTTAATTTTAATACAAATAATTCATCATTTATATATTCTTTCTTACCAGTAGTTAAAACATTTGAAGTTCTTTGATCAATAACATTACCTTTCTTAATATGTTTAATAGCTAATACATCATATTTATTAATGCCAGCTTCTATTTCATAGGTATAATTATTATTAGCAGTCATATAGTCTCCTACTACATTAATTTCTGTTAATATATATTTTCCTTTATCTAGCCCTTTTATTCTATGTGGCTCATTAGAACTAGTCCATTGATCCACTAAATTATTCTTACCATCTCTTAGTTCAAACACAATACCACTTAATTTGTTGTTATCATAATCCTCAGCCCAAACATCACAAAACCATTCATCAGTAAAATATACTTTCAAATTATTATCCCTTTCAAACACATCATAATATCCATTTGTTTCTCCTTGTGTTTCTATTTTTCGTTTACCACATCCTGCTAATCCGAATGAAGTTATTCCTATACTAGAAGCTAACACTAAAGCCATTAACCTCCTTTTCATTTCCTTATATTTCATTAAATTATTATCTTTCATTTTATCATATCCCTTCTGCTCATTCTTTAAGCCTACTAATTGTATTACAAAATAAAACCAATGTCAACCAAAAAATAGTAAAAATTTAATTATTTTACTATTTTCTATTTATTAATATCTAATACTTTAATTAACTTATAAGCAAAACCCGCTACTGGTTTATTACCCTTTTCTATTCCACCACCAATTCCATTTTTACAAGACCATAAACCATTACCATTTAATCTACTAAAATGAAAATCAGGTTCCGGTAATATTTCTTGAAATACTGCTACTTTATATAAATAATCATTATCTAATTTATCGTTATATTTAATATTTAAAACATCTAAATCATTATATAAAGCCTCAAGTAATTTATCTCTAGTATTAATTTTTTTAATACCACTAAAACATCCAGGATTAAAATAAAAACCATTATTATGTACTTCCCTAAAAGCCATATCAAAATAATCAGGTAAATCAAATCTAAAAGCATATGCGTAGCAGTTTCCTAATCTATCATTTACATAATATTTATAATCTTTTCTATAACTAGGAATTTTATTCATTATACTTTGTCTAACTATTAAATATTTAATATATAACTCTAATAATTCATCATATTCTAATTTATTATTAATAACATCTAATTTAATCTTATCAATATCATTCATTATATAATCTCCCTCAAAAAGTAACTATAATATAACATACATACCAAAGTAAGTCAACTATCAAATAACCTCCTCTTATATATAATAAATATGTAGATATCTTAGATTAAGACTAAAGCTTAGGCTTAATCTAACACTAATAAGACTTACATAGTAAGGCTTATAGTGAAAAAAAGAAAGAACCTAATCTTTCTTAATATCTTCTAACTTAACAGATACAATCTTACTAACACCAGACTCTTCCATTGTAATACCATATAAAATATCCGCATACTCCATTGTCTTCTTCTTATGAGTAATAATAATAAACTGAGTATTATCTCTATACTTATCTAAGTATTTACCAAAAGCCTCAACATTAGCATCATCTAGTGCTGCCTCTACCTCATCAAATAAACAAAAAGGTACCGGTCTAATATTTAGTATAGCAAATAATAACGAAATAGCAGTAAAAGTCTTCTCTCCACCAGATAATAAACTAATACTCTGTAGTTTCTTACCAGGAGGTTCAGCCTTAATCTCAATACCAGTCTCTAATATATTATCAGGATCAGTAAGTGATAACTCAGCCTTACCACCCTTAAATAACTCCCTATAGACATTCTTAAATTCAACCTTAACTTTTTCAAAAGTATCTAAGAACTTATCTTTCATAACCATATCCATCTCTTTAATAATATCATATAAAGTATTCTCAGCATTAACTAAATCTTCTTTTTGACCATTTAAAAAATCAAATCTCTCTTTAGCCTTCTCATACTCTTCAGGAGCATCCAAATTAACATTACCAAGAATACTAATATTATCTTTTAACTTAAGTACTTCCCTTTTAGCAGTATCAATATCCATATCTAACTTATAATTCTCACTAGCAAACTCATAAGTCATATTATAATCATTAGTAAGATTCTCTAATAAACTATCTAACTTAACATCAATCCTATTAGTCATAATATTAAGATTATTAAGTTCTCTCTCTTTCTTACTAGTAAGACTATTACTATGACTTCTAGTCTCCTCTAACTCATTAATACTATCATTATATTTATTCTCGCTTTCTTTAAGTAAAGCAATATTCTTACTCAAATTAGATATCTCTTCCTTAACACTATATAAAGAATTAATTAAATTATCTTCCGCGCTTTCATTATTAGATATATTAGTCAAATCCCTAAGTTCTTTCTCTTTCTCTTCTAAAACATTAGTACTACTAGTAATACCACTAGTAATAGCCTCTTTCTTACTAAAATATTCAACTCTCTCTTCTTTATATTTATATAAAGAACTATTTAAAGAATTAATCTCTTTATCAATATTATCAACTTCTCTAAGTAATTCCTTATTCTTACTACTAAGAATATCTTTTTTCTTCTCTTCTTCTTCTATTTCATATTTAATAGATATCGAACTAACACTCTTTACCTGACTACCACCAGTTAAAGAGCCTCCTACATTAATAACTTGTCCATCTAAAGTAACAATCTTATATCTCTTATTAATTTTACTACTAATAATATTAGCCATCTCAATAGAATCCACTACAATAATATTACCTAAAACATTACTAATAATATTACTATATTTATTATCATAACTAACTAAATCAGCTGCTATACCTATATAACCATCTTCATTACTAATACTATTAATCGTATTATCATCAATATACCTACCAGTAATAACTGATAACGGATAAAAAGTAGCCCTACCTAAATTATTATTCTTTAAGTAATAAATTAACTCTTTAGCAGTATTCGGAGTATCAACGACTAAATAAGAAGATGCTCCTCCAAGAGCAGTATTAATACATACACTATATTTAGAAGGTACCTCAATTAAAGAAGATATAACATTATGAATACCATTAAACTTAGGATTATCTAAAATACTCTTAATCTGTTTAGGTACTGATAAATTATTATTAAGATTATTCTCTAAGTAATCAATTTTATAAGTACTACTATCAATATCTCTATTATTCTTAACAATATTATTATTAATATTATTCTTTCTAACTATTAAATTATTTATCTTACTTTTATATTCATTAATATTATTATTAATATTACTAATCTTATTATCTAATACTTCAATATCATTATTATAATTAGTAAGTTTATTCCTGATACTAAGAATATCTTCTTTTAAAGTAATAATATTATTACTAATAAGAGATTCCTCACCCCTATATTTATTTCTCTCTTGTAATAATCTAATATCCGAAGTAATCTTCTCTTCCTTCTTAGATAAATCTATTAATAATACTTGACTCTTATTAATATTATCTCTTACTTCTTTTAACTTATCTTTATATTTAAGTATATCAATATCATAAGTACTACTATCAGTAGATACCTTAGTAATTTCATTCTCTAACTCTTCTATTCTTTTCTTACCTTCTTGATATTCAAAGTTTAAGTCTTTAATCTCTTTAGCAATAACTGCTACTTCAATATTAGATAACCTATCTTTATATTCAATATATTTCTTAGCCTTATTACTAGCTTCTTCTAGTGGTATAATATTACTATTTAATTCATTAATAATATCATTAACCCTATTAAGATTCTGATTAGTCTTATCTAATTTTCTAATTGCTTCTTCTTTTCTTCTCTTGTATTTTAAAACTCCTGCTGCTTCTTCAAATATTACTCTTCTATCTTCTGGCTTATTAGATAATATTTCATCTATTTTACCCTGACTGATAATATTAAAACTCTCTTTCGCAGTACCACTATCAGTTAAAAGTTCAGTAATATCTTTTAATCTTACTCTTTCATTATTAATATAGTATTCATTTTCTCCTGTTCTAAAAGCCATTCTCTTTATTGATACTTCATTAAAATCTATTGGAAGACTTCTATCAGTATTATCAAATACTAAAGTAACTGAAGCACTATTAAGAGCTCTTCTACTATCACTACCAGAGAATATTACATCTAATGAATTATCTCCTCTAAGACTCTTCATAGATTGTTCTCCTAGTACCCATCTTACAGCATCTACTATATTAGATTTTCCAGATCCATTAGGTCCTACTATACCATTAATATTTTTACCAAATTCAATCGAAGTTTTATCTGCAAAAGACTTAAATCCATATGCTTTTATTTCTTTTAAATACATATACTTCACATCCTACTTCTTTATTTTATCAAATTTTATAATAAAAATCTAGTTAATTTATTATATTTATATATTTATTGCCCTTTCAGCCTTATATAAAATAAGTCTTCCAGGGTATGAGTAAGCCTCCTAAAGAGAGTCTTCCTCATAACAATTCACAGTGGAGTATAAGAAAAAGTACTCTATGTGTTAGAGTACAACATTTGTAATAATTCAACTCTTCATATTATCAGTAATTATTTTTTTTAATCTTTTGCTTGACATAACTATATCATCCTGTCCTAATATAGGCCTAATCATAGCGTAACCAGATATATTCATATTATTAAAATTTGGTATTGTATTTTTATTTATACCTCCTATAACAACAATAGGTATAGGTGAAAAATCCAGTATTTTTTGAAATTCTTTATTTTCCACAACTTTAGCATCTTTTTTTGTTTGTGATTTATAAATAGCACCAACTCCCAAATAATTTGCTCCATCTGCAACAGCTTTTTTTGCCTCATTTAGTGTAGTAACAGATACACCAATAATTTTATCATTTCCCAATAGTTTTCTCGCCTCGGTACAAGAAAAATCGTTCTGACCTAAATGAACACCAGAAGCATCTATCTGAATAGCAATATTAATATTATCATTTATAACTAATGGTATATTATACATATCCGTTATTTTCTTTATCGATAGAGCAATTTTCAAGAATTCTGCATAACTCTTATTTTTTTCACGAACTTGAACAAATGTAACACCGCCAAGTATTGCTTGCTTAACACATTCATCAATTTTATATTCAGTATTCATATCCGAATCAGTACAAAGATAAAAACTATAATCTATCATTTTTTAAAATCCTCATTTTTGAATTAAAATCTGAATATATAAATTCATAATATGGATCAAGAATAGCATCAATAACTTCGTTTTTACCATTATTACAAATGGCTGTTTTTAATAATTTTAATTTTTCTCCATCTACGCAACAATCAAAAATATGACAATCATACATATCTTTTTTTCGACCATTTTCTTTACTTAAATATAAGGCCTCTGGAGTTATTGCAAAATATTTAATTCCTTTATAATATAGAGGAATATCAGAGAAACTAAGATTAACTATTTCAGCTGAATTAAACATTTTCTCCAACCTTAGTTTACCATTATCTTCAATAAAATAATCATTTTGTATTATACTACCATCTTTTTGTCTCACGTACATAAAAATAGTGATAGGAATTTCTCGATGTTCTTGACTATATAATTTCAACATAACTCTTTTACTATGACTATCTCTATCTCCAATCTTTTTTTCCAAAGAAAAACCATTTTCAAAGCATATACTTTCTAGTTTATGAATATCTTTCATATTGACAAAAATATCTAAATCATGATGATAACGTTCTAAATCTTTGTTAACAAACAAATAAGATAGAATTCCACTCGTATAATAATATTCTATTGCATTATCATTGAACATTTTATTACATTTATTGAAAATGTCCATTACTACGCAATGATTTTCTCTTAAATGAATAATATTAGGATTAATATTCATATTTTTTAGCCAAACATACCTTTGATATAAAATAGCAACTATATCATCTTTAACATTAAATTGATTTCTAATAAGTGAAAAAACTTCTTTTTTGTTTTCCTCACTTTCATTAAAATTTAATTTATCAAATATATTATATATCATAATATCTAATATATCTTCTTTATACATTTTTTTTTGCATTTTTCACTACCTCCTATCACGGAAATGGATGTGGTAAATCAACCAATTCCTCTTGATAATTTAACCCCAGTTTTTTTGGTACATCAAAAAATCTATTTGCACCAAGTCTAGGATAAATATGACTCTTATTTAAATCAATTAGTGTTGGCGATACCACCTTCACAACCTTAATACCAGATTTTTTTATATCATCAGTAGTAAGTTCCTTGAAATAAATATCTATATTGTTACTTTCTAAAATTTTAATCATATCTTTAAAAGAAAGTTTTTCTTTCTTATATTTAACTTTTTTACTATTAAATAATAATTTGTCAAAATTGTCACCTTGATAATACAAAAAATGTTCATATAATGTTTTGATTTTGTTTGGATTATTTACTTTAACATCCATTATATTTAAGGAGTAAAAATATGTAAACAAACATTCTTTTAACGATTTATTTATGGCGTAATCAGAATCAATACTTGCACAAGCGCCAATACCATAATGAGTTTTTTTGCCATTAATCTTATATATAATTGATAAATATATAGGAATATTAATATCTGAATATAACTTATAAATTTTAATATTATACTCTAATTTTATTTTTTTAATCAACTCTTTATTTTTTCCATATATTGTATCTATATCTATCTCTGGAGGATTTAATCTTTGCATAAAGTTAATCATAAGTGCGTCTCTTTCTAGTAATTCTAATAATCCACTCATTATACAATCATCTATAGAAAAGCCAGCGGCCATGCCAGTTGATGTTGTTTCAGCTACTGGTTTATTAACATCAAATGGTAAATAAATTAAACTAGCAGGCCAATACATATAATTTTCCTTATTAATAATATTATATACTTTAGTCCATTCTATTTCATCAATGTTTGGGTTAAGAAATATTGAATTGTTTTTATATTGCTCATCACTATATGTTGAAAATCCTTCAAAAACATGATTGGAAGCTAAATTACATTTTTTACTTTTAATAATTTCTTTTTTGGGAATATATGACATACAATATCTTTCTAGTGCTTCTGCCAAACAGCCTGTCATAGCATCCTTTCTATTTTCACTAACACCAAGGCCACCACTTGAAACTTCTCGTTTTGTTCCAAATAAAGTCGTAGTATTAGCACTTAAGCATTGATACATATACATATTATAATCATCTAATTCATGTCTTTCAAGTATAGCATTAATAATACCAAATTTATCACTAAACAAATCTGACAATTCTTGATACTCTGAGCCCAAGAGATCAATTATCTCTTTTTTATTTAATATTAATTTATTATTTTTCATACATATCCTCCGGTACATATATAATTTTATGAAGTATAAATTCACCATTCTTAAAAACCTCTAACACTTCATTAGAACTGAGATATTTCTTATATTTATTAATCAAATAAATAGCTTGTTTTCTAGTAATCTTTTTGTATTTATTCTTTGTAAAAATACTATTAGACAAAACTCTTTTATAAAATGATTTTTCATCGAATTCATCATTGATTATAGGACCTATCAAATAAGATTTATTGATTTTCGAAACAAGAATATTCTTATTTTTTAAACTTTTGTTTTTTAAATAACTACTATAAAATAAATAACTACTTTCTTTCATAACTCATTTTTTTTACATTTTCATCTTTCATCATTCTTTTTGCATCATCATTAAATCTTTCTAAATTATCAATCAATTTCTCTTTTTCTTTAGTAAAATTATTAACAGTTATAAACCATTTTCCTATATCAGTATTCATAAACTTTTCTATTTCATCAGAAGATTTGATTTGCTTTGTTTTGTATAGCGGATCACATACTATAAATTTATCATTTTCATATCCAGAAAGTAATACTGCGTGATATACATTAGATATTTTCCCTGCTAAAATAACAATATTTCCCTCTTCTAGTTTTTCTCTTAACAATTTATGATTTATTTCTATACCATTTACTATATTGGTTCCTTTTTCTTTGGCACGAACTAAATATTCCTTATATTCTTTCATCGTATTCTCAAAATCAAGTGTATCCATCTCACCAATTTTGTTACTAAATAATTCCTCTTCAGAGTGATATATAGATGTATTTAATCCATTTTTTGAAAAATGATATGCCAAAGCTGAAAATGGTGTGCCATCAATGAATCTAGAACCATATATTTTATAATAACGCTTTTCATCGTACCAGTTTGCCTTTTGCATTAATCCATAATATTCCATTGCCATCATCAAACAAGCAATTGCACAAGTATCGCCTCTTTGTTTATATAAATGTATGTTTTTATCCATTATTTTTTTCCTTTCAAATTTTAATTTTTCTAATGATTGAATTACTACATCATTAGAAAATTCATATATATATCCGGCATTTGGTAAAATATTGCTGCCATTTAAATATTCCAATACTTTCCTTCTTAATAGGAAACCAGATATTCCTATTAAATTACTGGCAATTAATTTTTCAGTTAAATTATCATAAATTATAATATCTCTTATTGCTTTTCTATCCGAATGTTCTAATGTAAAATAAAAATGATTGATTTTATATAATTTTGAAATTGTATATTTTTTAATATCAGTAAGTAACTCTTTTTCTGTCATATTTAAATTATCTGAAAATTTTTTATTAAATCTAGATTGAAATATTACTTCATCATTTGCATGATATTTTTCTTTCAAAAAATGTTTGAATTCCACTGCTTTATTGGTATCTTTTTTTAAAAGATATATATAATATAAATGGTCAATTTGGTATTGAGCAAAAAAAGTTTCTACTGGTGGAGTTATTAACATATTTTTTGCCTCTGATAAAGGTAACCTTTCATCATAAACCGATATTTTACTGCACTTATAATCCAAATACTTTTTTATTGCACCAGACATTACAAGAGTAGCCTCATCAACTAAACATGAAGTAAAATATACATTGATGATATCATCTATTTCAGTTGGAGACATTTCTATATTTTGTTCTCTTACCAAATTAGAATAAGCAGGCTCCAATAATAATTCATAATATAAATTATGCCAATCCCACCTCTCGATAAGTTTATTCAAAAATTCAGTAGGTGAATCCATTAATTCTTTATTCATTAAGTGACTAATGTTAGGATTAGTCTCAGCATAATATCTATTTGCATTAAATAATTGTTTTGTAAGTGTTTCATCTATATTTCTTTTTAAACTTTCTGGTATTATTTTACTCTTAATATTTTCCATTTATTATCTCCTTCCATTGAGGTCATGCTTGTTAGCATGACCTTGTTATGATGTACATAGCATATCATATTTTCTATTAAATTTTCTCATTAATTTTCTCATAAGTCACCTCCCTTACTCAATATTTAGTTTTTTTATGAGCTCCCTATAAACTCATATCACATTAATTGCCCTTAAACTCCCTTATTCTCTTCTTTGCCTTAGTTGTAACTGCCTTGGTAATCCACTCCTCTCTTGGACCAAATGATAACTCATCACTAATAATTCTTACTCTATCATTATTTTTAAGAACATAACTAACATCCTTATAATCATCATTAACAATAGCTCCTACCATAGTATTACCAATATCAGAATCTAAATTAAAAGCATAATCTATTACTGTTGATCCTTTAGGTAATTCTACTATCCTACCATTCATCCCATAAATATATACCTTATCCGAAAATAACTCATTTTTTATTTGATTAACAAACTCTTGATTATCTGCGAATACTGAATTAATTTCTAATAATGAACTAAAGAATTGATATTTATTTTTTAAATCTTCTTGCATTACTTTTCTGGCATCACCTTTATTTATATCAAAGTATGCAGTAAGTCCAAAAGAAGCAATCTTATCCATATCAAATGTTCTAATTTGTGTTTGAATAAGTCTTCCTTCAGGACCAAATACTGTTGTATGAAGACTACTATACATATTAGTTTTAGGATTACATATATAATCTTTAAACTTACTATTTATAGGATGATATAGACTATGTACATATCTTAATCCTCTATAACAATCATCTATTTCATCTACCATTATTTTAAGAGAAAATAAATCATGTATATCAGATAATCTCTCTCCTTCATGTAATCTTTTATATATACCATATATATTCTTAGTTCTAACCTTTATCTCATTAGGAATATTATTATCTTTTAAAATATTTTCTATTTTATATTTCATTTCTAATAAAAGATTTTTGTTTTCTTCTTCTAATCTTTTATTTTTATCAAGTAAACTCATATAAATATCTGGCTTTAAATATCTAAAAGATAAATCTTCTAATTCACTTTTTATTCGATATGCTCCAATATAATAAGCAAGTGGTACAAATATATCCATTGTCTCTAGTGAATTTTCTTTTTGTTTAAACTCTGTCTTATATTCTAATGTTCTCATATTATGAAGTCTATCTGCTAGTTTAATAATAATTATCCTAACATCACTTGTAATACCAGTAATTATCTTCCTTGTATTAGCTACATTCTGCTCTTGCTTAGTAGAAAAGTTAAGTTTACTTATCTTTGTTACTCCATCTACTAAAGATGCTATCTCAGGATTAAAATCATGTGAAATGTCTTCTTTAGTAACATGAGTATCTTCTAATGTATCATGTAATAACCCTGCACAAATTGTATCTCTATCAGCATGCATACTAGCAAGTATATATGCTACATTAAGTGGATGTATTATATAAGGTTCTCCACTTTGCCTCTTCTGTCCTGAATGAAGATTATCAGCATAATAATATGCCCTTTTTATAATTTCTACTTCATCAGGATTATAACTTTTAACTAAATTAAGCAAATCATCAATAGTAAGTTTATTCATTTCCTTTCACCTCCATATATAACAAAAGAGCGGCACTCCAGCGGACGACCTCAAAATTAGTCGTTCACAGAGTACTGCTCTTTAGTCATAACAATATTTTTAATTTTGTAGCAACAGAAAAATATGTCAGCTAAATAGTTTCTAACATTATTAAGTATAGAATTAATATTTAACATAACATATTTTGTCATAATGCTCACTCCCTCTTTTTTGAATAATTTAGATTAATTCTATAACTTTTTAGAATGTTTGTCAACCCCTTTTTTGACAATTTTTACCAAAACTAATGAAAACAAAAAACTAATTAGGTAAAGTTTCACAAACATTCTAAAAAATTATAACCAAAACCCCTTCACTTAATATACTACTACTAAAATGATGTATTGACAAATATTAATTTTTTATATGCCATATAAATATAATTTATACATAAAAAGATATAGTAAATTATTCACTATATCTTTCTAACTTCTTAATCATTTTTTTCTTTAGATTATCATCACTACTTATTAAATTCCTTACAATATCTCCATATTTATCTTGTTCTTTATTATCAAGATTTAATAACTCAATAAATTTATACGCTTCATCCTTATCAGATTCTTGATATTCTATTTCTATATAACTACCAATAGTATCAAACTCATCAATAAATATTAAAAGATTATTGTATTTTCTTACTTCTCTATATCTATCTAATACTAAATACGGTTCCATATTAAGTAATTTAAAGAAATCTAAGCCATCTCTTATTGAATTAATAGGTAATGACTTTTCTAAACATTCATCTTTATTTTGATAATTTTTAATTTCTATTTTATAACTATTACCATTACATCTAATTCTTCCAATATATCCAAGTTTACTTAAAGAATCAAATTCATACTTACCACAAGTTATATCAATTAATCTAGTTCTTTCTTTATAACTATCAGTAACTTTTTTTATTCTTACAATATCATTATCATTTATTTTTAACCTAATCTCTTTTTCTATACTACTCATTATTTATTCTCCTTATCATAAATACAATCATTTCCTAATCTATCAAAATATTCTTCTACCTTTTCTTTTAAATGAATATAATCATTATTTTCTAACTCATTATATATAGATACTACATCATCATTAAATCTACATAAATGTAAATTACCATCCATAGATAGATATATATCATTATTATCGCGACATAAGATTTTTTTATCAGAATGACAACTTACTTCACTACAAGTACATTTAATTAATGATATTGTATTTTCATTATCATCATAAATAGTCTTTCTAAATTCACTACTCTTAAACTTATAATTCATCTTCTCAAGTAGTGGTACTAAAGTTTCAATAGGAACAAAGTTTTCTTTATCTGTATTAGGAAACAATTCAATTATCTTTAAATCAGCCTTAATACTCTTAGCAAACTTAATTAAATCCTCTAGTTCACCAGGATTATCAACTAAACTCTTAGTCAAAGTAGTATTAATCTCTACTCTCAGTAGAGGATAATTACTCTTTAATTTCTTAATATTATCAGTAGCAGTCTTATAAGATCCTTTAACTGTAGTAATTCTTTCATAATCATTTTCATCTAAAGAATGTATTGATATATTAATCTTATCTATTAAATCAAATATATAATCAGATGGATTAATAGAATATCCATTACTAGTAATAGTTATATTAGCTCCTAACTTCTTAAGACCTTCTACTACATCAAATAAATTATTATTAAGAAATGGCTCACCACCAGTAAAGTGAACATTATTAATATTATAAGTATTCTTTAAAAATTTATATAAATCAATAATATCATTAGTAGTCATTTTTTCTTCTATTTTATTCTTAATACCTTCTCTATGGCAGAAAGAACAATTATATTTACATTTCTGAGTATAAACAATTCTAAGACATTTCTTTTCTCTAACCTCTTTTTTATGTATCTCTCTCATCATAAAGTCAATAAACTTACTACTAGCAGTACCTAAGAATTCTGAAATATAAGCAAGGCAAGTTTCTGTCCTAGGAAGTTTAGTCTTAGTCTTTATTTCAAATAAATCATTATTAACAATATCATTGATAACAGAAGACTTAGTAAAATAGCCTATTCCTAGTCCTCTTTTTACTAAATCATACATTAACTCAGTAGTAGATACTTCAATTACAGGATTAAGTTTTAAATTAGGACTTTCACTTCTTATGACATCTTCTAGTATATTTCTAGTAGAAGTTCTCTCTGCTGGTAATAATATTTGATATTTATTTAATTCTCTAAAATCAATAATACTATCTGCTAATTTAATATATTTTTTATTAGCAACAAAACAGTTATCAAAACTCATTAAAGGGACAATTTTCATTCCACTAATATCTTGTCCTAAAGGAGAATTATCTATAATCATATCTATTTCTCTTTTAGTTAACATATCAAGCATATCTTTAGTAGAACGACTTTCTATATAGAACTTAACACCAGGATATATATTTTTAAACTTTTCAATTATTTCACTTACAAGAAAGACTCCAATATGTGTTGGTACACCTATTCTAACTTCACCATTAGTAAGTGTTTTATCTTCTTTTAATCTTTTTTCAGCAGTATTTAAAGTATTAATAATAGATTCAACATAAAAAAGTAATTGTTTACCTGTTTCAGTAAGTTCTATTCCTTTTTTATCTCTTTTAAATAATGTAACATCTAAATTATCTTCCATCTTCTTTATTGCAATACTAACAGCGGGCTGTGAAATATTAAGTTCTTCACTTGCTTTAGAAAAACTTTTACATTTTGCTACTACATAAAATGTTTTATATGAATTAAAATCAATATTATTCTTAAATATATCCATACTTCTACCTCGTCTTTTTCTTCATTATGATAACATAAAAAGTACTATATTTCAAGTACTTTAATTTCATTATTTATTATCATAAAATTCTGTATATAGAAGGTATTTTTAATTTAAAACTATCTTCTTAAATTGTTTTTTACCTTTTTGAATAACTAATTCATCATTTACAAAATCATTAATACTAATTAGTCTAGTTACACTATTTTCTTTGTTTCCATTTATACTTATACCATTTTGCTCTATCATTCTTCTTCCCTCAGATTTAGATGGAACAATTTTTGCAAATACTAATAAATCATTTAGTAATATACCATTTTCAATTAAAGATTTATCTATCTCTATTTTTTCAATATTCTCTGGTATACCACCTTGTGCCACTATTGCATATCTATTTTCTGCTTCATTAATGAATTTTTCACCATGGTACATTTTGATTATTTCTCTTGCATATATTTTATGTGCTTCAACGACATCTTCTTTCATTATTTTTTCTATTTCATCTAAATCTAAATCAGTTGTTAATTTAAAGTAATCCATTAATACATCATCAGGTATTCTCATTGCCTTTTCATACATTACTTCAGCAGACTCATCAATACCAATATAATTACCAAGAGATTTACTCATTTTTTCTTTACCATCAATTCCAACAAGTAATGGAAAACACATAACATCCTGTGGTTCTTGTCCATAATCACGTTGTAGTTCTCTACCTACTAACAAATTAAATGTTTGATCTGTTCCACCTATTTCAATATCTGCATGTAACGCAACAGAATCATATCCCTGCATTAATGGATATAAAAATTCATGTATTCCTATTGGAATATTATTTTTAAATCTATTATTAAAATCATCTCTTTCTAAAATTCTTGCTACTGTATATTTTCCAGTTAAATTAATAACATCTTCAAAAGTCATTTTTGATAGCCATTCTGAATTATAAGCAATTCTTATCTTTTTAGGATCTAATATTTTAGCAACTTGCTTAAAGTATGTTTCACCATTTTTTCTCGTTTCTTCAAAACTTAATGCTGGTCTTGTTTTAGATTTACCAGATGGATCTCCGATCATCGCCGTAAAATCACCAATAACAAAAACAATTTCATGTCCTAATTCTTGAAATAATTTTAATGCCCTAAGAGCAACAGTATGACCTAAATGTAAATCAGGTCTTGATGGATCTGCTCCAAATTTTATAACCAATTTTCTTCCACTATTTAATTTTTCAATTAAAGTATCTTTATTATGAACTTCTACTGTTCTTCTTAATATTAAATCAATTTGTTCTTTTTTATTCATTTTCTTTTCCTCCTCTAATAATAAAACCGCAATAACTCTATACATAAGGACGAATTATCGCGGTACCACCTTAATTTATGATTAATAATCATACACTCAAAAGTTATAAAGTAACTAACTAATAAATTCATAATGTGTAATTCAGTTATATTATATGTTTAATTTCACCATCCTTAAACTCTCTAAAATATAAATAATACAACCTACTTCTTCATTAATCATCATTTATTTATCATATAACCATCATTTTTATATTTTTTAATCTTGTTAATTTTTATTTACTAACCAAATTCAAATATTCTTCTCTCGTTATTTCGTAGCAGTAACAATCTACTTCTTCAGTTAAAATAGTATACTTAACTTTTTTAATTTTATTAGTTCTATGAAAACCTAACTTTTCCATTATCTTCCAAGATGCTAAATTATCAGTAGCAGCACAAGTTTCTATTTTATCAATTTGTATTTCTTTAAACATATAATCGATCATTGCTCTAGCAGCTTCACTACCATATCCCATACCATGATAATTAAAATCTAAAAACCAACCAACATCTCTTATATTATTACTATTTTCATTACCAAATTCATCATAACTTTTTTGACAACTAGCTTGACCAATACATTTATTTTCTGATTTTAATATTATTGACCACTGAAATACATCTTCATTATTTGCTTTTTCTAATTTTTTATATTGCCATACTTTTTCCTTTTCCCAATCATAATTAAATTTTCCTACAAGATAATGCTCTGCTACTTTCTCATCGCATAGAATAGTCCAAATAATTTTTAAATCTTCTTCTTTAGTAGGTCTTAAAAGTAACCTATCTGTTTCTAGCACTCTTGATCCTAAATATTTCATTTTTCTCCTCTTTTCTTTATTTATTAATTTTTTATTTTGACAGCATTATCTATTATTTTCAGTTACTGTTATCACTTGCATATTACCATTATTAAATACTATATATTCTTTATCTCCTATTAATTCTATATCATTACTATCTATAAAGATAGTATCTTCTTCAGGTAAATAAATTACTTTTCTTCCTATAGAATACTTTTTTTAAATAATTTATATTATTTTCTGTCTTAACAATATTATCATTATAATGACAAAGTAATGAATATCCAGATAAAACATCAAAACTACTTGTATCTTTTAAACCAATAATACTATTATCATCTTCATATTTACAAATATCTATATCTTTACCAAATATAATTGCACCAGCACTTCCACCAAATACAATACCATCATTTATTATCTAATCACCTATATAAAATCTATTCTTATCATTATTTAAAGTAATCTTATCTAAATAATCAATTCTATCTTTAATAGAAGCTCCTCTTAAATTATTCTCAATATCCTCAAATTCAGTAGTAGTACCATCTCTATTATAAATATATTTATCAGTATCATTATACTCATATTTTTCAATATCTTCATCTAAGAATCTATGACAATCATCATGAATAAAGAATATACCTTCTTTTATCTTTTTCGCAGGACTTCCACCATATATAGTATTTGAATTATATCTCTTATTAGTTATTAAACTCTTAGCCCCAATAACTGCTCCCGATCCTACCATAGCATTCTTTAATACCATTATTCCTTGACCAATCCAAACATGATCACCAATAAAAATACTTTTACTTTGATTTATTCTTTTCTTAGTATTAATATCATATATTATATGTGGATCTGCACTTCTAAAACAACATTCAGGAGCTATCATACAATTTTTACCAATAAACAAATTAGTTTGTTCAGATATAACTATCTTAACTCCTTTATTTATCCAAATATTCTTTCCAAAGTAAATAGTGGAATTATTATATAATTTTATATCTACAGTTATTTTTTCTGATGTTTTACATAAATATACTAGTGAATTATCCCCTCTAAATTCTATACTAGAATTAACTAAAGTTATTTCATCATTAATATATAAAACATTATTACTACCTATAAACTTTACTTTAGAATTATCTAAATTAACATTACCTATTATTTTATTATTCTTTTCATCTACTATTTCTTTCATGATTTCGTCCTTTTCCACTTCAGCCTGTAGTCTTTCGTGGTATGATAGAGCCTCAATAATAGTCTCTATCATAATATTTTATTCCATTACACCATTCTCTATAAAATAATGTTTACCTACAAAATCTATATCATTATCTTTTATTCTAATAAAAGATTCATTAGGTAATCCCACTATTCTAGCATATCTACTAACTTCAAATGCTTCGTCCATATATTCTTTATTATCAATATCAAAGTGAGGATATATATTTAAATCAATAAAACCAAGTCCTTGATAATCTACTAATTCATAATTCTTAAAATCATCTTTATATATTACTCTATCTGTTTGATTCATAGCACCAGCACTAGTACCAATAGTTATACCATTTCTATCCCTTAATATATTAAATAAATTATACTCTATAATAGATTTCATTTCTAATTCAGGACTACCACCCATTAAATAAACTATATCTGTTTTTTCTATATATTTATAAGCATCTTCTTTAGATACTCTATTATCTATTAAATGTACTTCTTTAAAATTAATATCTATATTTTTAAATACATTAATAATTTCTTTAACCTGAGTATCATTTCTTTCATATTCATCAAATAAACTAGCTATAAAAGTAATAGACATATTATTCTTTATATCTTCTTTTATATATTTCTTTTGATTATCATTAAAACCTTTATCTCTATCTATTCTACTAAACATATAATTGATTTTCATATTTACCTCCATTCATAATATCATTTTATCATGATATATTATCAAAGTAAATATAGTTTATTTAAAATAATCATCACGAGTAATAGAATAACTAATTAAATCTACTTGCTTTTTAGTAACTTTATCATATACTCTTTTTCTAAGAATACCTTCATACTTCATTCCTACTTTTTCTAATACTTTTCCGCTAGCAGAATTTCCTTCTACATAATAAGCATATATAGTTTCCACCCCTACTTCTTCGAAAAAGAACTTTATTATTCTAGTTAAAGCCTCAGTACCATATCCTTTATTCCAAAAGTTTCTTCCGTAGCAATGTCCTATTTCTACTGTATTATTATTGACATCAATATCTACTGCTCCAATTGTTCCAATAGGAACCCTTTCTTCTTTTGGTATTACCATCCAGTTATAAAAATTATCTTCTTTATAACTATTCTCTAAATAATTAAGAAATTTTATCGTATCTTCTTCTTTTTCATAAGCATCCCATCTTAAATACTTAGTTACTTCTTTATCATTAGCCCAATTATTAAACATAGCATTAGAATCACTAGTACTTGCTTTTCTAAATAGAAGTCTATTTGATTCTAATTCTACTGTTCCTATATTCTTCATATAAATCATCTCCTTTTCTTTCTTCAATTTTACCATTTTTTACTACAAAATAATTGTTAATATAATAAGTACCACTATCTTTTATTACTATACAAGAATCATTAGGTAAACCTATTATTCTATATTTATAAGAACTATTACTTATTTCATTTACTTGCTTTCTATTATTAATATCAAAATGAGGATCAATAGTTATATCAGTAAAACCTAATCCTTCATAAAAGAATGTCTTATCATAATTATCATCTTTAGAATAATACCCTATCTTACCTAAGTTCATACTACCCGCAGATATTCCAAGTAATATTTTATCTTTAAATAATTCTTTATAATCTATTCTCTTAATTATATCTAATTGTATTAAAGGATTACCACCAAATAAATATATAATATCTACTTGATTTATTATATTTATCATATCGTTAATAGAAGTCCTTCCATCTATTAAATAAAATTCTTTAATACTATTAAACATATTTCTTATACCCATCATATCACTAGTACCATCTATTAAAGTATCATTCTTACCATAATCATCACTAGCACATATAACAGCCATACTATTATATCTATCTAATTCTTTATTTATAACTTCCTTTATTCTAGTATTAAACCCTTTTACTTTATCACAACCACTAAACAATATTATCATAACATCACCTACTTTCTCTTAACTTTACACTTATTTAAAACTATTAATGGTATCTTCATCTCATCTTCAGTTAAACCAGCATGCGTAGACTTATGAATATGGCCAACATTCCTATATTTAAAATATTTATTACTATAAGCTAAAGCAAAATAATCTCCTAGTGAATCTCTAAAGTATTTATGTTCAGTACCATTACCTAATAACTTACTATTAATAAGTTCTTCTTTAGTCATTAATACAAAATAATTACTAAAATATTTATTAAATAGATAAACAAATTCTTCCTCTCTACCATCTTTTGTTTTAAAACTACATAGTCTCCCTTCAAAAAAGACATCTCCATCAAGTGTATCAAATATATCTTTATAATCTTCTAATATAATAGTATCACAATTAATATGACCATGGTCTGCTACTACAATAAGTAATGTATCATCGGATATAGTATTATATAATTCTTCTACTTTTTTATTAATCAATTCAAAATAATCTCTAGTCTCTTTACTATCGGTACCAGTAATATGCATAGTAGTATCTGGTTCAGGATTATATACATAAATATAATTTTTATCTTTAATATTTAAACTACTTTTGATTTTACTTATCATATCATCGATATCTTCATATTTATTTTCATTAAACGAAGCAATTAATTTAGCATAATGCTTTCCATCTTCATTTATTAATTCACAAATATCTTTATATGGAAAATATTTTCTAGCTAGTGATACACTATCAGCATCTATATCAGTATCTTTAATCTTATTAGTAAACATTGTTACTATTTTATCCTCTTTTTTAAAATATAAATCCCAAGCAAGCCAACCATGTTCCACTGGTGTAAGACCAGTAAGCATTGATGTAGTTGAAGCAGTTGTAGTCGCTGGTACTACTGAAGATATTTCTTTTAACATATTTCTATAAAGAAAACTATTTTCTCCTAATATTTTTTTTATTAATCTTGAGCCCATTCCATCAAATAATATAACTACTACATTTTTTGGTTTATATTCTTCTAATATTTTGTCAATATCACTTAAAGTATTATGATAAACATCAAGTTCAAAATATCTCCTAATACTAGATGCTAAACTAACAATACTATTATCATATTTTGGTAATATATAATTATCCATTTTATCTACTTCCTTTCTTTTATTAATATCATATATAGAAAAAACCGAAGGCAACTATTCCATATAAGAATAGTGACTCCGGATTTTATTAATTATAAAATACGTGTAGGCTTTACCCCGAGATAGCTCTATATATCTCCTCACTTGTTATAACTATATAATTTATTTTATGTTTTGTCAATCATTTATTACACTTTTGTAAATTATTTAATATATTGTATTATTCCTTGAGGTGAAAAAATTCACTTCAAGAATCAATAGTCTTCTTTAGTTAATTTAAAACTTTTAATTCATCAAGCATCAAATTTTTAATAAAATCAATATCTGTAAAAAATAAATCTAATCCACTTGCTTTTAAAGAAAGCATATACTCAAAATCATCAATGATTTCTCTTTCGACAGCAGAAGCAATTTTAACTACCTTACCATCAACAGTATGTCTACTTTGAATATATTTTTCTAATGTAGGAAAGACATTCTGAATTAATATAGCCTGTTCTCTACCAGCAATTCTTTTGATCAATATTGTTTTACAAGAACCATACTTTTTTTCTTTTTTAGCAATAATAGTTCTGTACTTATCTACCTTTGTACTTAATGGTATAAACCATAAAATTTCTTTATCTTTAATTGCTAAATATGATGGTCTAGAATGACCATTTTCATGATTTATCATTAATCCTTTTTTATTAATTTGATCAAAGAATTCATCTTTAATATGATATAAATAACCAGTCTGAACTTTCATGTGAATCAACTCCTTAGTACTATATTATCATAAAAGAAAAGAAAACTCTACTTTTAGATAGAAGTTTTCTTACATTTACAACCGAGATCATTTATTGCTCGCACCACTCGGAAGCGATTAACATTTCACGACTAGGATCATTTATTGCTCGCACCACCTAGAAGCGATTAACATTTATCACTAAGGCATTCCTTCGAATGCAATAATAATATACTATATTTTATGTAAAAAGTCAATTGTTTATGCTGAAAAAACTTCTAATTAATCTGTGTTATTGGTTATTTTATTGGTATCAATTCTTATAATTACGCATTCTACTTCTTTATTAAATTTATTGGCTGTAGTTTTTTCATATATTTCAAATCCTACATCTAAGAATAGTTTCAATGCTTTTTCTCTACTTTTTTCAAAAGTATCATATAAGTATTTTATATTATTTTTATTTGCTTCTTTTATTAGTAGTTTAAGGGCTGGTTTTGAATATCCTTTACCTCTATATTTATCTTCTATTAAAATACCGCAATCATATATATCTTCATCTTTATCATATTGGTAATTTACATATCCAACATATTTATTTAAGTCTTTGTCTTTGATATATGCGAAATATCTATTTTCTTTGATTCTTCTATTTTGAACTTCTTGCCATTTTTCTTTAGGGAAGTCAATGCACCCTGTATCATAATGATAACCATTATACATAACTTTGTAGCCGGCATTATAACTCATTGTTTTTGGTTCACTTTCTAGTTTTTGCTCATAGGAATATTCTTCCAATTTTGGTATTATTAATTCTATATTTTTCATTTTTTCTCCTTTTTATATTTTAAATATTTTATCATAGAGACTATAGGCTCTATGATACCTAATGAAGACTTAAGATTAACTTAAGGCTTCATAGGCTATTATGAATTTAAAGATTCAGTCTCATAAAGATTTCTATATATCTTACAACTATTTAATAATTCCTTATGTGTGCCCGTTGCTATTACCTTACCACCATCAACAACATGAATAATATCAGCATCCATAATCGTAGATAATCTATGAGCCACTATTACAATAGTATGATCATTAACTAAATTATCAATAGTCTTCTTAATATAATCTTGAGAATTATTATCTAAAGCTGAAGTCGCTTCATCAAATAAAATCACTTCACTACCCTTAGATAAAGTTCTAGCAATAGATAGTCTTTGCTTTTGACCACCAGATAAATTAATACCAAACTCTCCCAATACAGTATCATACCCTTTAGGTAAAGACATAATATAATCATCTAAGTAAGCCATCTTAGAATATTCCCTTATCTTTTTAAGAGATATATTCTTATTAATTAATTTAAAATTTTCTTTAATAGTTCTATTAAAAACAAAAGGTTCCTGTCTAATTATTGATATATGTTTCCTTAATTCATCTTCACTTAAGTCTTTAATATTAATACCATCTAACAATATCTCCCCACTAGTAGTATCAAATATTCTAGTAATTAAATTAAATAAAGTACTCTTACCCTGACCAGAAGCTCCTACTACAGCAATCTTCTTATTAGGTTCAATCTTTAAACTAAAATTATTTAATATATTACCCTCATCAGGATAATTAAAATTAACATCTTTAAATTCAATTACCCCTTTAACATTAACTAACTTCTTATTACCAAACTCTTCATCTTTATATAATCTATTCTCTAATATATCATTTACTCTTGATATAGATACACTAACCTTCTGATATGTCTGAGTTAAGTCATTAATATTCTCCATTAACCAAGTAAACCTATATACATAATAAGTCATAGCAATAAAGAAAGTTAAACTAATCATCTTATAATATAATAATATAACACAAGTAGCAAATACTGAGCATTCTAATATAGACTTTAATAATCTAGTCTTTATATTAAAACTCTTCTGAATATCAATCTCTTTACTAGATTTATTATATATATCCTTAATAATACTAGTCATATCACTAATTAAATTATTTTTAATACCTAATGTTTTAATTTCTCTTATACCTCTAATAGACTCCGTAGTTAAAGAAGTAAACTTATCTTGCTCTTTTCTTCTCTCTTTATGTATATCTTTAAGTAATGGATTATATTTCTTTAATATTAAGAATAATATCGATACAATACCTACTATCTCTAATCCTATTATCCAAGAATTAATAAATACATAAACTATAACAATTATTGATGCCACTAGTGATGATATCATATTAAGTAATCTACCAAAAGCAAAGCTTAAAGTATCAGCATCACTTGTTATTCTATTTATTATTTCTCCTGATGACACCTTTTCATAAGCAACAGGAGGCAAACATAATGCTTTCTTATATGTATAAAATCCTAGTTTTCTAGTTAACTTACTCTCTTCTTTATATAATATAGAATTAGCATAATGTAATATTACTCCATCCATTGTTATTTCTAATACAAAATATATCCCTAAAAATATTAAAGCATTCTTAATATCTAACATAGTTATCTCTTCTACTACTTTACCATTTAAATATCCAGTAAATACTTCACATATACCAGACATAAATATAATTATACTAGCAAATATTAATTTATTTAAATCTTCTTTAACTAACTTAAGTAGAGGCCTAAATTCTTTCAAACTCTTCATCTTTACACCTCCAAATAAAAGAACTACTTATTTATAAAGTAGTTCCAATTTAATATAATTAATTATTTTTACTTATTACAAAGTATATGAAAAACATAAAAGAATCCCACTTTTCTTTAAAACTACTCTATCACTATTAAAAATATTTAAACTTAAAGTTCTCATCTTCATGATTTTCACTCCTCTCTCTTTAAATTCAACCTAACTATATCATATTATTTTATATATGTCAACCATTATTTGTTACATTTATTTTTTATATGCCACTTCAGCCTATGGTCTTCCGTGGTATCTCGTAAGCCTACTTTAGTCTTCCTCATAGCATTTTTTTAGTTTATCTAATAATTCTTTTAATATATTATTATCTAATATCTTAGTAATAGCAAAACACTTCTTACCTAAATCTTTAAATGAAGCACCAGAATGATATAACACTTTATTATCTATTATAATAAACCTATCATGAAATATATTAGTATTTATTATTTCTATATTACTATATTGTTTTTCATACTTCTCTTTAGAAATATTATCTATATTTTCAGTATATATTTTTACTTTAACATTAATATTTCTAATAATATCAAATAATTTTTTACCAGCATAATTATCTATTATAATTATTTCTTTCTTTGCTTTAGATAATATATCTATAAGTAATGAATATGCATCATATATCTGTCCCTCATAAAAAATATGATTATTACTTTCTTTCGTATTTAACATATCAAAAGATTCTTGTAATAATTTTATATCTTCTGTATTTTTTATAGTTAATTCATTAAAATATTTTTGTTCTATTAGTGAAGTATTTATTATCTTTTTCATTACTATAAAGGCACCCATAATTTTTATACTTATTTCTTCTGCAACATCAGTTTTTAATATAGCACTTAACATTGCTACTCCTTGTTCAGTAAATACATAAGGTAAATATTTAATATTAAGACCTTGTTTTTGATTATTTTTATTCAAGGTTTCAATTTGAAACCTTGAATAAATAGAAGAATATTCTTCTTTGGTTAATTGAAACATAAATCTTTCTGGAAATCTATTTGTATGTCTTTTAACCGCTAAATTAAGTGATTTAGTTCCATTCTTACAACCATACAACATTGCCAAATCAGAGTCTAGCATAACCTGTTTACCTCTAATTTCATATATCATATTTTCTATCTTTATATTATCGCTTA
>ENA-OPNH01000735-OPNH01000735.1-human-gut-metagenome-genome-assembly--contig:-NODE-735-length-23717-cov-4.516693_pt1 | contig 23717 bp, 17 predicted proteins | sample MGYA00241537_ERZ501771 | MGnify/ENA primary metagenome ERZ501771 (study PRJEB25962, sample SAMEA2042608) | human gut metagenome | biome: human gut; feature: human-associated habitat; material: faeces...
CCTTTTTATTTCATACTTATACAATACAAAGTCAATCTCAATTTAACCTCAACAAAATTTATTTTTCATAAAAAAATATGACCGGCTTCTTTTTAAAGAAACAGTCATATTTTTATTCTAATATATGAAGGAGCTTTTCTTACTCCGTTGTATTAATCACTATTTTATTTCTTCCATAAGCTGTCGGATTTTTCTTAATGTACACTGTGTAACTGCCAGGTCATCTTCTTGTATATTCGATATGATTTTTTCATAAGCTTCTATCATTTTTTCTTTCTGACAATTACTTAATTCAATTGCCTTGTTCGTCAAAACAAGGTATGTTCTTTCTTTTTTTTCATCTAATTTCCAGATAATATATCCTTTATTTTCAAGACTTTTTACCATCTTAGATGTTTCTGGAATCGATAATTTCATGTATTCTGCCACTTCTGAAAGATATACTCCTTCATGACAGTCTGATTTTTCAACACATTCCTTTATACTATAAAGGAACAAATAATCTGTTCTTTCAATAAATTCAAATATGCTTTCAACATTGATGCTCTTTAAAAAAAACTCCTCTGCACTGGTTCCTGCTCCCATATTATCGTTCCTCTCTTTCTATATATTCTTTTTTGCTGACTAGGCTCTTATATGCCGGTCGAATGATCTTATCTGTAGTTATCAATTCTTCCAGGCGATGTGCACTCCAACCAGCAATTCTTGCTATCGCAAATAATGGCGTGTACAATTCTCTTGGAATATTCAACATATCATACACAAAACCACTATAGAAATCTATATTAGGACTTACTCCTTTGAATATCTGACGCTGCTTTGCAATCAACTTAGGTGCAATCTTCTCAATATTGTTATAAAGGGTCATATCTTTCTCACGTCCTTTATCCCTTGCGAGTTGTTCTACAAAGCCTTTGAACACCCTTTCTCTCGGATCTGAAATAGAATACACAGCATGTCCCATTCCATAAATAAGTCCTTTCTGATCAAACGCCTCTTTCTTCAAAATCTTACTCAGATATGATGTAATTTCCTCTTCGTCTTCATAATCTTTCACATGACTTTTAATATCATCCATCATATTCATTACCATCAGATTTGCACCGCCATGTTTTTTTCCTTTTAAGGATGACATTGCTGCTGAAATAACAGAATAAGTATCTGAACCTGAAGATGTTACTACCCGTGTAGTAAATGTAGAATTGTTACCACCACCATGTTCCATATGTAACAATAATGCTATATCCAGTACTCTTGCTTCCAGTTCTGTGAATTTTGTATCTGGTCTTAATAGGCGCAGGAAATTTTCAGCAATAGATAAATCTTTTTCAGGTCTATGAATATACATACTTTCGTTTTTTTCATAATGACAATAAGCATGGTATGCATATACTGCTAACATAGGAAATACTGCGATCAACTGCATACTCTGCCTTAGCACATTCGGAATTTCAAGACTTTCTTTCTCCTTATCGTAAGAGCCCAATGTAAGAATACTTCGAGTCATAGAACCCATAATATCTGATGTAGGTGCTTTCATAATGACATCTCTGGTAAAGTCAGTCGGTAGTTCCATACAATCAGATAGTTTTCCCTGAAATTCCATTAACTGTGTATTAGTTGGCAATTCTCCGAATAAAAGAAGATATGCTCCTTCTTCAAAGATAAACCTTTTTCCTTTACCTCCTGTTACTAAATCTTTTATATTATAACCACGATAAGATAACTCGCCATCACATGGGCTCTTTACTCCATCATGATATTCAAAAGCTTTTATATCAGAAATATTTGTAAGCCCTGTCAACACACCTTGGCCTTTTTCATCTCGTAAGCCTCTTTTTACACCATACTCTGAATACAGATTCTTACTAATGCTATCATTTTGTTCACAAAAAATTGCTTGCTGTTTCATATAATTTTCCAAATTGCTCATTTGAATCGCTCCTTTCATTCTGTTACGAACTTACATACTATACTCAGATATTCTTGTTTCCAGAGCATTCAGCATTGTCTGTTCTTTTTCTTATTCTTATTCATTAGCAATACAATACAATGGAAAACTCAATTTAACCTCAACAAGGTTTGTTTTTTTCATCCATGCAAAATCTTCTTTGTACAACAGACTGTCGGCCATATTGTATATTTGCTGAAAAAAACTTCCAAGAATCATTGGCATTGCAAAAACCGTTAACGCTTTGACGGGCGTATCGGTTATCAAATACTCATCTTTCGACATTATCATCTTCCTCCTAAGCGGAAGGTCGGGGGTTCAAATCCCTTTTGGCGCGCCACAATCAATGCCGAAAGCCTTTGTTTTCAAGGGCTTTCGGTTTTTTATTTTTGTCAAAAACGAAAAAACGAAAAAGCCGCAGTTTTTCATTGGCTGTTTTTCCGTCTGCTAATGGAATTTATGACTGATGTCGTCCGCCTTTCGGGCGGATTTTTTTATGTTATCCGATGCGTATTTTTATGATTGAAAAATTTAAAACGTGCAAAAGTGTGCATTTACGGTTCAATAATATTGCATATTAGATAACAAAATGGGCACACTATAAGCACAAACGCTGAATTTTATTGCGCGATATTGACTGCATTTGAACGTTTTTGTATAATTAAGGCACAACAGAGATATCGGAGGTGTGAATATGCTTACAACCGACAGAAGAGCGCAGATACTTGAAATTCTGCGTCAAAACGGCTCGGTTACCGTTTCAAAGCTTGCCGAAAAATTCGAAACAAGCGAATCTACGATAAGGCGTGACCTTTTGGCTCTTTCCCAGCTCGGGAAAATAAACAAGGTTCACGGCGGAGCGACTGTTCTCGGGCAGGAATTTCTCCACAACGAGGAGGATTTCAACAAAAAATCGCTGATGAATATAAACGAAAAGGAAGAAATAGCAAAATATGCCGCATCGCAGATAAATGATGATGATTTCGCTTTTATCGACGCAGGCACGACCACCTTTCTTATGACCAAATATATTTCCTCTTCCAAAGCAACCTTTGTAACCAACGGAATCGCCCACGCAAAGGAGCTGACGGCCAAGGGCTGCAAGGTTTTTGTTATCGGCGGTGAATTAAAAAGCTCAACCGAGGCAATCATAGGCTTAGTAGCCGCTTCAAATCTTCAGAAATATAACTTTTCAAAAGCGTTCATCGGAACAAACGGAGTCAGCGAAAAGCAGGGCTTTACAACCCCGGACACCGAGGAGGCAATGCTAAAAGCCGTTGCCATAGAGCGAAGCTTTGTAACCTATGTGCTTTGCGACCACACAAAGTTCGGAAAAGTTTCGGCGGTATCATTTTCACCGGTTGCGGCGGCGTGTATAGTCTGCGACAAATGCGATGACGAACAGCTTAAATCAAAAACGGTAGTGAAGGAGGTAACTGCTTAATGGTTTACACCGTTACTCTGAATCCGGCTCTCGACTATGTGATGAAGCTCAAAGCTCTCAGAACCGACGACATAAACCGTACTGACGGCGAAGAAATCTATTACGGCGGAAAAGGCATCAACGTGTCGGTCATACTCACACAGCTCGGAATTCCCAACACGGCACTCGGCTTTCTCGGAGGCTTTACCGGAAAAAAGCTTGAAGAAATGCTCAAAAACGACAATATTAGTTGCGACTTTAATTATCTTAAAAACGGCGATACGAGAATAAACGTCAAAATCAAGGCCGACAAGGAAATTGATTTGAACGCCTGCGGCCCCGAAATCACAAAAGAGGATATGCAGAGCTTTTTAAAAAAGCTTGACGGCATAAAGAGCGGAGATTATCTTATCCTCGCAGGCTCTATCCCGAATACCCTCCCCGATGACATTTACGAGCAAATACTTGAGAGAGTCGGCGACAGAAATATAAACTGCGTGGTTGACGCAACGGGCGATTTGCTCAAAAACGTGCTCAAATACAAACCGTTTTTAATAAAGCCGAATCATCACGAGCTCGGCGACCTGTTCTCGGTCCAAATTAAAAGCGATGACGACATTGTGAAATATTCGAAAAAGCTTCAGGAAATGGGTGCTAAAAACGTGCTTGTTTCAATGGCAAAGGACGGCGCAATGCTTACGGACGAAAACGGAAGCGTCCACAAAATAGGCAACGCAAAGGGCAAGCTCATAAACTCCGTCGGTTGCGGAGACAGTATGGTAGCAGGCTTTACGGCAGGATATATCAAGACCGCCGACTATTCCTACGCTTTAAGACTCGGCTCGGCGTGCGGAAACGCAACGGCCTTTTCCGAAAAGCTTGCAACCCGTGAAGAAATTGAACGCGTCTTTAACGCGGAGTATAAATAAGGAGGAATACTTATGAAAATCATCGACTTATTAAAAAAGGATGCGATTGCTCTTAATGTTTCTCTCACCGACAAGGAAGAGGCAATCGACAAGCTGATTTCCCTGCACGAAAAGGCAGGAAATCTTGCCGACAAGGCGGCGTACAAGGAGGCTATCCTTGCAAGAGAGGCTCAGGGCTCGACCGCAATCGGAGAAGGAATTGCCGTTCCGCACGCAAAATCGGACAGCGTAAAGACTCCCGGTCTTTCGGCGATAACGGTTCCGAACGGCGTTGATTACGGTGCTCCCGACTCCAAGCCCTCGGACATTTTGTTTATGATTGCCGCTCCCGTTGACGGAGATTTACATCTCGAAATACTCTCCCGTCTTATGGTAATGCTTATGGAACCGGAATTTTGTGCGGCTCTACGGGGCGCAAAAACGACGGACGAATTTTTAGAAATAATCGACAAAAAGGAAGCGGAGAAATACCCCGAGGAAGCGGTAAAACCCGAAGTAAAGCCGAATGGTTACAGAATACTCGCAGTTACAGCCTGCCCGACGGGCATAGCGCATACCTATATGGCGGCAGAGGCACTTGAAAAAGCTGGCGAAAAATTAGGCTATCCGCTCAAAGCCGAAACCAACGGCTCCGGCGGCGCTAAAAACGTGCTCACAAAAAAGGAAATCGAAGAATGCGACGGAATAATCGTTGCCGCAGATAAAAACGTCGAAATGGCACGTTTCGACGGCAAGCCCGTTGTAAAGACCTCGGTTTCAAACGGAATAAACAAGCCCGAGGAGCTTATCAAAAGAATCGTTGACGGAAAAGCCGCGATATATCACGCCGACGAAAGTGAAAAGCAGCCTATTGATGACGACGAAAAGGAAAGCGGCTGGCACAAACTTTATAAGCATCTCATGAACGGTGTTTCGCATATGCTCCCGTTCGTTGTCGGCGGCGGAGTTCTCATAGCTCTCGGCTTCCTGTTCGATACGCTTGCAGGCAATGCCGATGTCGGCGGAACCTTCGGCTTCACAAGTCCCGTTGCGGCAATTGTGTTCTGGATAGGCAAAGCGGCATTTGCGCTTATGCTCCCCATCCTTTCGGCTTATATCGCATCGTCCGTTGCCGACAGACCTGGTCTTTTGCCCGGTATGATAGGCGGCGTATTTGCGGCAAACGGTTACACCTTCAGCTCGCTGATTGAAAACCAAAGCCTTACCGGAGACGACAAAGCGGTATCGGGCTTTCTCGGCGCTCTGCTCGCAGGCTTCCTTGCCGGTATTATTGTAAATCTCCTCAAAAAGGCATTTTCTTGGCTTCCGAAATCAATGGACGGAATAAAGCCCGTATTTATCTATCCTCTTTTCGGCACGCTTATCATGGGCCTTCTTATGTGTCTTATAAATCCCGTTATAGGCGTTGTTAACTCCGGTCTTTCCTCGTTCCTCTCGTCGCTCGGCGATACAAGCAAAATACTCCTTTCCATAGTACTTGCGGCAATGATGGCAACGGATATGGGCGGCCCGTTCAACAAGGCGGCTTATGTTTTCGGCACGGCTGCAATAGCCGACGGCAACACATGGATTATGGCGGCTGTTATGATAGGCGGTATGGTTCCCCCGATTGCAATCGCACTTTCGACAACCTTCAACAAGAAGAAGTGGACATCGGAAGAAATCAAATCAGGCCCCGTAAACTATCTTATGGGTCTGTGCTTCATTACGGAGGGTGCTATCCCCTACGCCGCTTCCGACCCGGTCAGAGTTATCCCCTCATGCTTAGTAGGCTCTGCTGTCGCAGGTGCTCTTACATCGCTGTTCAATGTTACATGCCCCGCACCTCACGGCGGAATCTTCACATTTATAGTATGCGACCATCCGCTTCTCTATATCGTAGCCCTTATTGCAGGCTCGGTTGTCGGAGCACTGATGCTCGGTCTTCTTAAAAAGAATCGTAAAGAATCCGTATAACAAACAATCAAAAACCGTGCCGAGGGGCATCATCCTCTCGGCAGGTATTAAACATAAGGAGAATTATTATGGTACAGAAAACTTTTACAATCACTAATAAAATGGGACTTCATATGCGTCCGGCAAACACCTTTGTAACGGAAATGTCTAAATTCTCTTCGGAGGTTGACATTGTTTTCGGAGGTAAAAGGATCAACGGCAAGAGCATTATGAATATAATGGCAGGCTGCATCAAATGCGGAAGCGAAATCACCGTAGAGTGCAGCGGCGCAGACGAAAACGAAATGCTCAAAAAAGCCGAAGAGCTTATCACATCGGGCTTCGGCGAAGAATAATATTGCCGCGGCTTAATGAAAGGGTGGGTTTAATGCTTAAAGGAATCGGCGCATCTCAAGGCTTCGGAATCGGCAAGGCCGTTGTTATAAGGGACACAAACCTTGACTATTCATCCGTAAAATTTACCGATTCGGATCATCAAAAAAAGCGGCTGCACTCGGCAGTCGCCGACTTTTCCGACGAAACAAAATCACTTGTGGCGGAGCTTAAAAAGAATGCCGGAAATAAAGAGGCGGAGATACTCGAGGGACATCTTGTTATGCTTGAGGACCCGTTTATGCTCGCACAGATGGAAGAAGCAATCGACAACGGCTCTGTTGCCGAAGCGGCGGTTGACAGCATATGCACAATGTTTATCAATATGTTCTCCGGCGTTGACGACGAGCTTACGCGCCAACGCGCCTCGGATGTAAAGGATATAAGAGACAGCCTTTTGCGCATTCTTCTGGGTGTAAAAAGTGTGGATATTTCATCCGTACCGAAGGGCTCTGTTCTCATCGCCAAGGATTTCACCCCGTCCATGACGTCACAAATAAACAGGGAAAATGTTTCCGCAATTATCACCGAGGTCGGCGGCGTTACGAGTCACAGCGCAATACTCGCCCGTGCCATGGGCATACCCGCCGTTTTGTCGGTCGTCAATGCGGTTGAAAAAATCTCGGACGGCGATATGATTATTGCAGACGGCTTCAAGGGAAAAGTATTTACCGACCCCACAGAGGAAGAGCTTGAAGAATACAGAACCAAGCAGGCGGCATATCTGAAGGAAAAAGAAAGCCTCAACGAATACTTCTCAAAAGAAACCGTTACAAAATCCGGCGTAAAAAAGCATGTGTACGGCAACATCGGCAAGGCTGAGGACGCACAGAACGTATTGCAAAACGGCGGCGAGGGCATAGGCCTCTTCAGGACGGAATTTCTGTTTATGGACAGAGCCTCTATTCCCACAGAGCAGGAGCAGTACGAAGCATATTCAACCGTCGCAAAGATAACGGACGGCAAGGAGGTTATCATTCGCACACTCGATATAGGCGGAGACAAAGCGATAGATTACCTTAAAATCGAAAAAGAGGACAACCCGTTTCTCGGACACCGCGCGATAAGATACTGCCTTGACAACCCTAAAATTTTCAAAATTCAGCTTCGTGCAATTCTCCGCGCAGCGGTTTTCGGAAACATAAAGGTTATGCTTCCGCTTGTAACGACACTTGACGAGGTTCGCAGAGCAAAAGCCCTTATCGAAGAATGCAAAGATGAGCTTAAAAATGAGGGTCTTAAATTCGCCGACATTCCCGTGGGCGTTATGATAGAAACTCCGTCGGCGGCAATAATTTCCGATTTGCTTGCAAAAGAGGTTGATTTCTTTTCCATCGGCACAAACGACCTGACGGGCTACACCATGGCTGTTGACAGAGGAAACGCCGCTGTTTCAAAGCTGTATGACCCGATTCAGCCTGCGGTTCTGCGCCTTATCGAAACGACGATCAAAAACGCCAAAAAGGCAGGCATCCCCGTCGGAATGTGCGGAGAAGCGGCAGCCGATACACGTCTTATTCCCTTGCTTTGCAAATGGGGGCTTGACGAATTTTCGGTAACGCCCTCTTCGATTTTGCACACAAGAAAAAGTATATGCGAATGCGAATAACGCTAAGTCTCCCGCATCTTATTTTATATAATCAAGCAGCAAAGCCCTAGTAAAGCACCTCAAAACAATATATTTTGATACAGAAACAGATTAACCCCTCGAATAATGCAGACGCATATCCGAGGGGTTAAGTGCATTATTATATGAAAAACCGTTTATTTTAAGCAAAACCTACTCATAACGGGATAATAGTCAACATTAGCTTGCTTTTTTGTATGCTATATGATATTATTGGTATGCATACTAATAATATTATAAACAGGTGATATATTTGCGTAGAAACAGCAGCGAAACAAAAAGAAAAATCTTAACGGCGTGCGTTCGGTTGTTTTTGGAGGAGGGCTACAAAAGCACCTCCGTCAGTCGAATAGTCGAGGAAGCAGGCGTCGCAAGGGGCAGCTATTTAAATCTGTTTCCGACCAAGGACAAAATCTTGCTGGATTTGACTGAATCGATGTTCGGCGGTCAATTTGACGTGGCGAGGAGCATTGCGGACAAAAAGCTGCCGCCCGTATACGCCTATGCGGTGGAAACGTCTCTTCAGCTCACGCTAACGGAGCTTAACGAGAACCTGCGAGAAATCTATATTGAAGCATATTCTCAGCCCGACACGGCGGAATTCATCTATCTGCACACCACGGCGGAATTAAAGCAGATTTTCGGAGCAAATTTCCCCGATTACAGCGAAAGTGACTTTTACGAAATGGAAATCGGCACGGCAGGACTTATGCGTAACTATATGGCTCGCAAATGTGATATTCATTTCCCGTTGGAACGCAAGCTCAGCAGGTTTCTGGCGGCATCAATGAGAGTATATCGGGTACCGGAGGAAGAACAGGTAAAGGTGCTTGCTTTTCTCGGCTCGATTGATATTCGGGAGCTTGCCGTCACGGTTATGCATAAGCTGTTTGCCATGCTTGAAATGAAATATGACTTTAAGCTGTCTACGGACGGCGAAACGGAGGAAAGAAGATGAGAACAGGGAAAAAACTGCTCACAGGTATGCTTTTGGTGCTTTTCATTGTTTTTGTCGCAGGATGCGGCAAAGTGAAAAAAACCGGTGCCGTGTTGCCGGAGGTGCGCAACAGCGGCACGGCGGTTCAGTGGAAATACAGCGATGAAGCCGACTGGCGCGACCTTGTGGCGCTTTCCGAGCTGCGTGGTGCCTCCGGAGAAAACGGCAAGGACGGAGCAGACGGAAAAAACGGTGTCGACGGAAGAAATGGTACAAACGGAAAAGACGGCGTTAACGGCACCGACGGAAAGAACGGTCTTGACGGCAAAGACGGTAAAGACGGTATAAACGGAAAGGACGGAAAAGACGGCAAGGACGGTGTCGACGGCATTAATGCCAAAAACATAGAGGTGCAGCGAACCGAAACCCACATACAGTGGCGTTACGAGGGTGACGAGTGGCAGAATCTCGTTGCGATAGCCGATATAGAAGGCCCTGCCGGACAGAACGGAACAGACGGTGCAAACGGAAAAACTCCGGAATTTCGCGTAAGCGAAAATATCCTGCAATGGCGTTATGTCGGCGACGAAATATGGCTGAACCTTTACGATCTTACCGCATTAAAAGGTGCGGATGGCAGAGACGGCGCTGATGGCAAAGACGGAGCCGACGGTAAGGACGGAATAAACGGGCAAAACGGCTCTGACGGCAAAGACGGGAAAACACCTTTTATCGGTGAGAACGGCAACTGGTGGATTGGAACGACCGATACGGGAGTGAAAGCCACAGGAGTTGACGGAGAAAAGGGAGATAAAGGAGACACCGGCGAAAAAGGCGACAAAGGAGATAAAGGTGATAAAGGCGACAGGGGCGACCCCGGTCAGAACGGCAGCTGTTCGGGATATTTTTACGGAGAGGCAAACTCTCCGAGGACAGTACTGAATAACAGTCGTGTCAATATTTCTGTCTACGAAAAAATAAACAAGGGCGGCTTGATTTCATCCTACAGGAATAATATTACCCTCAAAAAAGGACATATTTACAATGTCTGCTTAAGCGGTTCTCTCGAAGTTGGTTCAAACGAATTTAACAACAGCGGCAATTACTCTATTCAGATGACAGACGGTTATGATGACGATCTGTGCAGGGAGCTTACACGAATAAAAAGGGACGGGACAAAAATACCGTATACCAATGATCAACATTCCTTTAATTTCAACAGAATGTATGATGCGTCAAATAAAGACATTACATTGCAGTTGTGGTTTGAAAATTCGGCATACAATACTTATCTCGGTGGCTTCAGAGGTACTATTACAATAACTGCTCTTGACTGAGCCGACATACACGAAAACGGAGGTAATAGAATATGAAAAAACGAATACTTAGTATCCTGCTCGCCTTTTGTATGATGATGAGCTTTGTACCGATGATGGCAAGTGCAATTGAGATTTACATTGACTTGAAAATTGTCGGTCAGGCAAATTTAACGCTCGAGGTTGTGTCGGGCGACAGCATTGACAATATCAAGGAGAAAATTCGTGATAAAACGGGCTTTTCTCCCGATGCGCAAAGACTGTTTTTCGGCGAAAAAGAGCTTGAAAACGGGCGCACGCTGGCAGATTACAATATTCAGAAGGAAAGCACACTGAGCTTGCGTTTGCAAAAGACGATACAGCTTGGCACAGACGCACTGAATAAAACCGTAAACACAGCGAGCACACCTATCGTGTATTTCGGGCAAAACCACGAAAACAAGCCTGCCGCATGGCGAGTTATCGGCTATGACGGAAACGGTGTTGTCGCCGCAGCAGGAAAAACGACCTTACTTGCGGCAGGCAATATGGGCTTAACAAGATTTGGCCCGAATGCCGCTTATGCAGAAAGTGATTTGAAGGTGGCAACAGACGCTCTTGCAGGTAAGCTGACGGCAGCGGAAACAGCTGCTGTTGAAAAACGGACCCTTGCAAGCGGAAACTACGATGAGGAAAATACCGACGGTGTAGCGGGTCCTGCGGTAAGCAATGCTGTTTTTTGGCCGCTTTCCTCAAAAGAGGCTAATGCGGTAAACAACGATTTGCGTGTCGTGGATCCCGAGCATCCAAAATGGGCGTCAAACTTTTGGTGGCTGCGCTCCCCGGGTGCAAAGGATCTCGATGTTGCCTCTGTGGATGGTTATGGTAATATCGACCGCGATGGGATAGATATCAGCAATATATGGGGTGTTCGTCCCGCTTTTAACTTAAATTCGAGCTCTGTACTATTTGCCTCTGCTGCTGTGGGCGGAAAGCCCGACGGATTCAAAGCAGTTCCTGAGTACACCGGCAATGAATGGAAGTTGACAATCAAGGACAGCAGCCGCAAAATATATGCTTCTGCCGCTAAAACAAATTTGAAGGCGGGTGAAAGCCTGTCCGTCGAATACTTCGGCGCAATAAATATCGGCGAAAACGAATATATCTCCGCCATGATTGCGGACAGCGCCGGCAATATCCTCTATTACGGACACGTCGCACATAATAACCAAAGTCAAAGCGGCACGGCAAACATCACCGTTCCGTCCGACCTTGCAGACGGCAGCTATACCCTGAAACTGTTCAGCGAACAGTGTAACGGAGACTATAAAACCGACTATGCCGGCGAATTCCGGAATATTTCGTTTACGGTAAAAAATAAAGTAAACGAGCAGTTCACTCTCACCGCCGGCGACAGATACTACTTTGACTTGTCGTCGCTGGGTATTCCCGGCACGGCAAACGATGTTCTGCCGGACAAAACAATGCACTATGTGCCGTTCACCTATGTAGGCACAGTGGATGCCTATGCACTGAAAGATGAAACCGACACAGATACCACATCCTACGAGCACAGCCTGTTTATTGCCGACTGCAATGCAGCCAACGCAACAAGCTGGAGCGAGCTGAACGAAAAAGAAATGATCTACGGCAAGACCTACACAAGCGGCAGCATCGACTATACCCTGCGCGCACCGTCCGCGGGAAACGCCGGTAACGGCGGCTACGGCGGAAGCGGCGACCCTTCCAACAATGAGTGGGATGCGATTTTAGGCAAATCAACTGCTTATATCAAAAATTGGAGCCTGATAGCTTCCTGGGGGCAGGACATATGGACAAAAGACGGTAATGGGCAGTATCGTTCCGTCCGTGGGTACACTTCGCATTACTTTTGCGACAAAAGCAATGCAGCAGACAACTATTCCTACCTCGGATTCCGCCCCGTCCTTGAGCTGCCGACAGATCTTGCCGCTGACAGCCTGAAGGTGGTCGAGTTGCGGACGCGTGAATTTATGCCCGGCGAGCAGCAGATCTGGATCAACATTATCGTGAAAAAGGGCGAGAGCTTCACTGCACCCTCTGCCGAGGGACTGCCCCGCCCGGACGGCATTTCGGCAGATGCGCAGCTATGGTGGGTAGACGAAAATTCAAACTTCTACAAGCCCGGCGATACCGTTCCCGCAGATGTTTCGGCACTTACCGCTTTATGGGGCGGCTTCGGTCTGTTTTTGGATCGGGGCGACGGCGAGGTGGAGGTCACGCCGGACAATTATACCGATATTTTCGGCGACGGAACTGCGTCCTTTGTTCTGCCTAAGGGCAAGAACTTTAGTACACTTAGTGATTCAGTGGATCTGACAGGCAAGGATATTTTGGAAATTTATTCGACCGGCAGGCTTGAAAGATACGGTTGTGTTTTCCCGAATCTGAAGCTCAAGAATGCCGACCTGACCTCTGTGCGCTTGAGCGAAAAGTATATCGGAAAGAGCAACCCGCTCTTTATCACGGCGGACGGAAAGAATACCGTCGAAAGCCTGAACGGAATTAGCAAGAGCAGGAACACCCTTTCCATTCTCGGCAACGGCTCGCTGACGCTGAACGGCGCACTGACGCTCAGCCAATACACCCAGTATGGCGGTGGCAGCGTCACCATGACGGACGGGCTCACGGCGTACTATCTTACCGTAGACAGCGGCTCGCTTACCGTAACGGGCGATCCGCAGGCCATTACGCTGCGGGATCAAGATATCGGCTATCTGCAAATGGGAGACGGTGCGCGGCTGTTCACGGGCTCTTCGGCACAGGATGCCGCAGAAGCTGTTATTCCGCAGCTTTCCGCTGAAATGCAAGAACTGTATCAGCGCTATCTGGCGGATGACAACACGCTGACAAATGAAGAGTTTGCCGCGCTGTACAACGCACTCAGAGAGCGGTTCAACGCTATCTTCCGGCAGCTTTCCGACAAGACCTATGTGCGTATCACGGGCGCTTGGGATGTGACCTATCAGCCCGGCACAAACGGCTCGGGCAATGCGGTCACAGATATTAAGTTCTATAACGATGCTCTCACGCTGCGAGGCGCTTTGTTCACTCGCACGGGGTACACGCAAGTAGGCTGGGCGACCGTTGACGGCGGCGAAAAGGTCTATGCTTTCGGCGGCGGCTATACCACCAATGCGGCGCTGACCCTCTATCCCGTGTGGAACACGAATAAATATACAATTACCTTTGATACGGCAGGCGGCAGTGAAATCGCACCCATTACACAAGACTATGGCACGGCAATTACCGCACCTGCCGACCCGACAAGAGAGGGCTACACCTTCACGGGGTGGGACACGGAAATTCCCACGACCATGCCTGCCGAGAATATAACGCTTAAAGCGAAATGGAAAGACATTGAAAAGCCGACGGGCGAAATTATCATAGGCACAAATAAATGGCGCGAATTCTTAAACAAGCTGACCTTCGGTCTGTTCTTTAAGGACACGCAGGAGGTAACGATAAACGCTTTCGATAACAGCGGAACCGTGTTTGTCTCTTATCTGGTGACAAATCGGGACCTCTCTGAGACGGAACTCGGCTCTCTTGTATACAATGCGTATGATGAGCCGTTTTTAATAGAGCCTAACGGAGAATATATTGTTTATGCAATGCTTGTTGACGAGAGCCTTAATATAACATATCTTCGCTCCGACCGCATAACGCTCGATAATATCCGGCCTGTAATCGGCGGCATTGAAAACGGCAAGACCTACTGCGAATCACAGACAGTTACAATTGACGAGAAGTATATAGATACAGTTACCGTAAACGGCACAAAGGTCACGCTTGATGAAAACGGCGGCTTTACTCTCTCTCCTGCGGACGGCGAACAGAAAATCATTGTCACCGATAAGGCAGGCAACACCGCGGAAATGACCGTGACGATAAACGACGGGCACACCTTCGGTGAATGGGCATCAAACGGCGACGGCACGCACACCCGTCGGTGCACGGTGGACGGCTGCAAAGGTGTTGAAACAATGGCTTGCTCGGGCGGAAATGCAACCTGCGCCGAAAAAGCGGTATGCGAATACTGCGGCAAGGCTTACGGAAAGACTGATTTAAACAACCACACCGACTTAAAGCACATCGATGCAAAGGCGGCAACCGAGGATGCCGAGGGCAATATCGAGTATTGGTACTGCGGCGGCTGTGATAAATATTACAGCGACAAAGACGGTATAAACGAAATTAAAAAAGCCGACACCGTAACGGCTAAGCTGCCGGGCAATCCGAAGTCTCCCCGAACCGGCAATGCAAGCGACCTCGCTTTATGGATTTCCCTGCTGTTTGTCAGCGGCGGCGTAACAGGCGTCACAGTAGCCTTGCGCAAAAAGAAAAAACACAAAGTATAATTTTTTTCGTTTCCCTTTTCTGCTTTTACGGCAGTAAAAAGCCTCCGTTAATAAGACGGAGGCTTTTGTTTATTGCGGCTTATGCATATTCTCGATTTTTTTAATGTATTCGGTGCTGTTCTCAAGAAATTTCCGAGTATCGAAGGACTCGTTTTTAAGGCTGTTTTGAATAATAATACCATCGGAAACCATCAAAATAAGCCAAGTGAAATAGTCGGCCGAAACAACGTCTGTTCTCTCGGCGATTTTTGCCGAAATGAGCTTTTGGAATTCATCATAGCGATGAATCAGCTTAGCTCTGATTTCCTCGTCGCCGAGCAATGCCGCGTCAAAGAGGTGAAGCCTGAGCCCGGCATAGGCTATATTTCTCTCGATTACATAATTTACAAGACGGTGCGGCGAGGTATCCTTTTCCTTGTTTTCCGTCCATTGTATCAGCTCGTCCCATTGGCGCGAAAGATAGCGGTCGGTAACGGCAAAAAGAATTTCGTTTTTGCTTTTATAATAGTAATACAGCGTGCCCTTCGAAATATTCGCCTTTTCGGCTATTTTCGCGAGAGTCACCTCCGAAAAGGAATTTACCTTTAAAAGCTCCTCAGCAGTATCAAGTATGATTTCGTTTATATTTTCGGGTCTTTGAGCTGCCATAATACCCTCCTGCAAAATTTCTTAAAGTATAACACGAACAATCGGCAATGTCTACAAAACAATATTCACAAAAAAAACACACAAGAGTGATTTTTTTAGTTAAAAGTATTGACAAACGCTTTTTTCGGAATTATACTTTGCTTATGAGTCGGTCAGTTAACCGACATATTTTTTATGCACAGTCGGGCGCGTGACCGACTGCAAGGCTGATTAAAAGAGGCTTGAAGTTATGAACATATCATCAATTAACAAAAAATTGAAAAAGACTTTCGGCGGAAAATTCAGTGCTTCGGAGGAGAACGGCTCGATTTTTGTTCGAGGCAAAAGCTCCGATTGGGGCGAAATCGTCGCGGCTTGCCAAGCGGCGGCAAAAAAATTCAGCACAACGCATATTGTCAACGATATTGTTTACACGGGCGAGCAGCCCGCTCCGACGCGTCTGCCGTCTCTCAAGGATGATTTCCTCGAGGGCAGAACACCCGACGTGCTTGTTATCGGCGGCGGCATTTCAGGTGCTTCGATAGCAAGAGAGCTGACCAAGTGGAAGCTTGACGTTTTACTTGTAGACAAGGAGGCGGACCTTGCGCTTCAGGCGTCGGGACGCAACGACGGCGAGGTGCACCCCGGAATCGACCTCGGCAAAGGCTCGCTCAAGCACAAGTACATTCGCCGCGCAAACCATATGTATGCAGACGTTTGCCGCGAGCTTGACGTTCCGTTTAAGCAGGTAGGTCAATATGTGCTTTTCCGCAACGCCGCACTGAAGCCGCTTATCGGTCTGTATGCTTTTTGGCGGAAGCATCACGACGGCATAGAGGACACCGAGATAATCTCGGGCAAGGAGCTTATGCGCCGCGAGCCGAACCTCACACCGGAAACAAAATTCGCAATGTATAATCCGAGCGCAGGCTGTGTTTGCCCGTACGGACTCACCATAGCCTATGCCGAAAACGCCGTTCAAAACGGCGCGCAGGTAAGCCTTAACACCGCCGTACTTTCCATGGAGGTGTCGGAGCATAACATCATAAGCGTTACCACCAACAGAGGCGTTATTCATCCGAAAATCGTTATCAACGCCGCAGGTGTTTTTGCCGAGGATATTGCCGCCATGGCGGATGACAGATTTTTCTCGATTCATCCGCGCCGAGGAACCAACTCGATTCTTGACCAAAAAGCAGGCGCATATATGCACTCGGTAGCCTCCGTAAAGGACATAAGCGTTCACGGTAAAACCCATTCAAAGGGCGGCGGCATATTGCACACCGTCCACGATAATCTTCTCGTAGGACCCGACGCCGTAGAAACGGTTGAAAAGGAAAACACGGAAACACGTGCCGAGAGCATTAAAACCGTCTTCGACAAGCAGACTCAAACAATGCCGGCGCTGTCAAAACGTGATATAATCACTTATTTCACGGGCGTTCGCGCTCCTACCTTTGAGGAGGATTTTATACTTGAACCCGGCAGAAGAACAAGGAATTTGATTCACGTAGCCGGTATTCAATCCCCCGGACTTACAACCGCTCCCGCGGTTGCCGTCGATATGGCGGAGCTTGCGGTCGATATGCTCGGCAAGACCGAGACGGTTGAAAAAAACAACAATTACAATCCTATTCGCAAGGGCGTTCCCGTGCTTCGCGAAATGGACGACGATACAAGAGAAAAAATGATAGCCGAAAATCCCGACTACGGCGAGATTATTTGCCGCTGCGAGCAAATCAGCAAGGGCGAAATTCTCGACGCTTTGAAATCCCCGATATGCGTTCCGACGGTTGACGGTATCAAAAAGCGCATAAGACCGGGAATGGGACGTTGTCAGGGCGGCTTCTGCTCGCCGCTTGTCACCAAAATAATTGCCGAATTCCTCGGCGTTCCGCTGTATGAGGTTAAAAAATCCTCGGCGGAAGCGGTGATAACATACGGCGAAACAAAGGTAAACGAAGGAGGCGAAGAGTGATGACGACAGGTAACTATGACGTACTCGTTGTCGGCGGCGGTCCTGCCGGACTTGCGGCGGCGATAAGCGCTCACGATAACGGTGCCAAGGTTCTCCTTCTTGAAAGAGAGGCAAGGCTCGGAGGAATACTCAAGCAGTGCATTCACGACGGTTTCGGTCTTCATCACTTCGGCGAGCAGCTCTCAGGTCCTGAATACGCCGAGCGGTTTGAAGATGAGCTGTACAAACGCAATATCGAATACAGCACCCTGACGTTTGTCACGAAAATAGACAAAAACGGCGACGGAAGCTTTACGGTGCATACCGTCGGCAGAAGCGGCGTTTCGATATTTACGGCAAAAGCGCTTGTGCTGGCTACGGGCTGCCGCGAGCGTACCGCCAAGCAGGTATTTATTCACGGTACGCGTCCTGCAGGCGTTTTCACGGCCGGAACCGCACAGCATTTTACAAATCTGCTTGGGCTTATGCCCGCCAAAAAATGCGTAATTCTCGGCTCGGGAGATATAGGACTTATCATGGCGCGCCGGCTTACGCTTGAGGGCGCAAAAGTTCTCGGCGTTTATGAGGCAAAGCCTACGCCGTCGGGACTTACGAGAAACCTGCATCAATGCCTGCACGATTATGACATTCCGCTGCACCTGTCGCACACCGTCACTCGCGTGTTCGGAGTTGACAGGCTCGAAGCAGTTGAGATTTCAAAGGTTGACGAAAATATGACTCCGATACCCGGCACACAGAGCCGCGTCGAATGTGACACGCTGATTCTCTCGGTCGGATTGATTCCCGAAAACGAGCTTGCCGAGTCCGTCGGAGTAAAGCTTGACCCACGCACAAAGGGTCCCGTATGCGACGGCCAGTGTATGACGAGCATCGACGGCGTATTCAGCTGCGGCAACGCTTTGCACGTCAACGATTTGGTTGACTTTGTTTCGCAGAACGCCGAGCAGGCGGGAAAATCAGCCGCTGCTTATTCGGGCAGAGAAAGACGGCTTATTGAGATAACCCCGGGTGACGGCTTATTGTACGCAGTGCCGCAAAGGCTTAATCTCAACGAGGATAACAGTAAAACAGACCTGTATTTCCGCGTCCGCGAGGAGGAAAACAACTGTGTGCTTCATATTTACGCGGACGGTAAGGAAATACTTAAAAAGCGTTACGCATTTATGCGTCCGCCCGAAATGGAAAATCTCACGATTGATTTCAGCGCATGCGAATTAAACGAAAACAGCCGAGTGGAGCTTCGGCTGGAAAGACTCGGTAAAGGAGACGGTGTAAAATGACAAAAGAATTGGTTTGCATCGTTTGTCCCCGTTCGTGCAGAATGACGATTACATCAGACGGCGACGAGCTTGTTGTGACCGGCAACACCTGCAAAAGGGGCAAAGAATTCGCCGTAAGCGAAATGACCGACCCGCGCCGCACCGTTTGCACAACGGTGCGCACCGCCTTCCCTTCGGTACCGGTTCTGCCCGTTCGCGTATCGGGGCCGATTCCCAAAAACAGAATTTTCGACCTGATGCACGAGGTAAACCGTATCACCGTTTCAAAACGACTCGGACGAGAGGAAGTCGTTGTACCGAATATTCTCAATCTCGGCGTGGATTTGATTGCAACAAGCAATATCCTGAAGGACGAGAAGAAGCAACCTTAAAAAAGAAAGAGGGGAAAATCTTTAATGGAACAGTCACTTGTGCTGACCTTTGACGTCGGCACGCAGAGTGCAAGATGCTTGCTTGTCAATGAGAGTGGAGACTTTGAGGATAAGGAGCAGCAAAAATACAAGGTTCCTTATTTATCAAAACAGCCCGGATGGGCAGAACAGACCCCGGATTTTTATTTTAACATTATAGCCGAAATGTCAAAAAAGGTTATCGCGAGAAATGCCGATAAGCTTGACCGCATAACAGCCGTATGCCTTACCTGCATACGTGACACGGTGCTTTGCCTCGACAAAGACAAACGTCCGCTTCGCGACATAATATTATGGCTCGACGAGCGTGAGGCCGACGAGGACGGGCAGATTCCGGCAGCAAAACGCGCATTGTTTTCGCTTGTGGGAATGGGAGAATCGGTAGATATGATTTACCGAGCCTCTACCGGCAACTGGATTATGCAAAACGAGCCCGAAATATGGGCCAAAACAGACAAATACGTTATGCTGCCGTCATACCTCAACTATCTTTTGACGGGCGAGCTTAAGGATTCCGTGGCAAATATGATAGGTCACGTACCGTTTGATTACAAAAACCGCCGTTGGATGAAACCCGGTGCTCTCACGCGCTGCGTGTGCGATGTTCCGTCCGAAAAGCTCTGTGAGCTTGTTCCGTCGGGCGAGGTTATAGGTAAAATCACGGAAGAGGCCTCAAAAAAGACGGGTATTCCAATGGGACTTCCGCTTATAGCAACCGGCTCCGACAAGGGCTGTGAAACCATCGGTATGTCCGTTGTAAAATCAAACCGAGCGGCAATTTCCTTCGGCACGACCTCAACCTTACAGATGGCGGTTAAAAAATATTTTGAACCGCAGCCTTATATGCCGGCTTATCCGGCTGTTCCGAACGATATGTTCAATCCCGAATTCGAGGTCTATCGCGGATTTTGGATGATTTCGTGGTTTATAGAGCAGTTTGCCGCGAAGGATAAGGTTGACGCCGCCGAGGAGGGCGTTTGCATAGAGCGTTATCTTGACGATAAAATCAAGGATATTGAGGCCGGCTCCGGCGGACTTATTTTACAGCCGTTTTGGACTCCGGGCATCACGAACCCGAACGCGAGCGGCGCAATTATAGGCTTTTCGGATTTCCATACGCGTTATCATTTGTATCGTGCCATAATAGAGGGCATCTGCTTAGAGCTGTACCACGGGCTCGTTAAAATGCAAAAACGCTCAAGCGTCACGGTAGATGAGCTTTATGCCGGCGGAGGCGGCTCCAGCAGCCCGGTCGTATGTCAAATTGCCGCAGATGTGTTCGGCTTGCCCGTACACCGTATTCAGACTCACGAGGCGAGCGCAGTCGGCTGTGCCATGGTCGCGTTTATTTCACAGGGCGTTTACGGTAGCTATGAGGACGCCATAGAGCATATGGTACATAAAAAAGACGTATTTATTCCGAACGAGGAAAACCACCGAACCTATATGAAAATTTACGGCAAGGCGTATTCTCACCTTGCCTCAAGATTAAAGCCAATAGAAAAATACCTACATCATTTTCAAACAGGAGGACACTGATAATGAGTACAAAACCGTATAAGGGCTTTGAGCCTAAATGGATGCTTCAGAGAGCACCTGAGAACAGCTATCGTTCAATTTTCCGCTGGGGCGACCCCGACTTCTTCAAATATCCGAAGGAGAGCCTTTACAAATATGTTAAAAAACGCTGCAATCTCAAGGACGAGGAGTTTATGCAGTATAATGACGATTTGGGCCTTGACCCCGTAAATCTCGGCGAAGAGCACGCTCCGAAGATTGACAAAAAGCACGTAAAGGCCATTGCCGCAATAGTCGGCGAAAAGAACGTCTCACAGAGCGACTACGACCGTCTCGCCGTTTCCTACGGACAGACAATGTACGATCTTCTCAGAATGCGTCACCGTCGTTTTGACTCTCTTCCCGACCTTGTTGTTTTTCCGGAGACAAGCGAGCAGATTGAGAAAATCGTAGCCTACGTCACAAAGAATAAAATACCGCTCTATGTTTACGGCGGCGGCTCGTCGGTTACAAGAGGCGTTGAGCCCATTAACGGCGGCGTTTCTCTTGATATGCGCCGCAACTTCAACAAGGTCATTAAATTCAATGAGACTGACCAGACCATTACCGTTCAGGCAGGTATGTCCGGACCAAAGCTTGAGGAAACGCTTCAAAACGCTCAGAGCCTTTTCGGCGCAAAGCGTCCGTACACCTGCGGCCACTTCCCTCAGTCGTTTGAATATTCCTCCGTCGGCGGTTGGACCGTCACACGCGGCGCCGGTCAGAACAGCACCTATTACGGCACCATAGCCGATATAGTTGTTTCGCAGAAATACGCCACACCGATAGGAAAAATCGAGACAAGTCACTATCCGAGAGAGGCAACGGGACCGAATCTCAATCAGGTCATGATGGGGGGCGAAGGCACCTTCGGCGTTCTTACCGAGGTCACGCTCAAGTTTTTCCGCTGGATGCCCGAAAACAGAAAACGCTTTTCTTATATGTTCAAGGACTGGCCGACAGCTATGCGCGCCGCTCGTGAAATGATGCAGTGCGAGTGCGGCTTCTCCTCTGTTTTCCGTCTTTCAGACCCTGAGGAGACTTCATTAATGCTCCATCTTTACAACGTTGACGAAACGCCGCTTGAGCCTCTTCTTGATAAATTGGGCTACAAGGACTTTGAGCGCTGTCTCTTCCTCGGATTTACAGACGGCGAAAAGGGCTTCTCAAGAAACGTTGCGCATAACATAATGAAAATTGCCGTTAAGCACGGCGGAATCCCGATGACCGGCTACGTATGCAAGGGCTGGGAAAAGGGCCGCTTCAACGACCCGTATCTTCGCGATACACTCATGGATTTCGGCTTTATGATCGATACGCTTGAGTGCACGGTCAACTGGTCAAATATGGCTCGTGTTCACCGTGAGGTTCGTGAGGTTTGCCATAAGCTTCCGAACACAATCGTTACAACTCATATGTCGCATTGCTATCCGCAGGGCGCCAACCTCTACTTCATCTTTATGACTAAAATGCAGGACGAAGAGGAGTTCCGTGCTTATCACGCAACAATTCTCGACGCCATACAGAAGAGCGGTGCGGCCATCAGCCACCACCACGGTATCGGAAAGATGTTTGCCCCGTGGCTTGAGGGCTACCTCGGTGAAAAGGAATACGGCATAATCCGCACGCTTAAAAATTATTTCGACCCCGATTACCTTATGAATCCGGGCGGAACCATAGGCCTTGACCTTAAGCCCGAGGACAAAAAGTATCTGCGTGAGCATACCGAGTATGTTGACGAGCTCAAGGACTGAAAAGGCTTTTGAAGCGCGGCTCAAAGCCGTAACGTCAAGCACAAACACATAAAATTAAGGCTTTCGTTTCAAGTGAGACGAAAGCCTTTTTATTGCCGTTCACAGAAAAGCTTACTTCTTGTATAAGCTTTCGGCATTTGCGGCTGTTGACTGTTTGCCGTCGTAATTATATAATAATTTATAACAAAATTTCGCCGCATATGTGATATGCCGCACAAGCAAAGAGGTTCATCATGACAGATAAAAGCTATTCAATTATTTTCAGCAGTCCGACAGGCAACACGAGGCTGCTCGCCGACGCCATTCGCGACGCGCTGCCGGAGGAAAACTGCAATTATTTCGGAGTGAGCGAAAACGCCGATACACAATCCGACATTTTGTTTATAGGCTTTTGGACGGATAAGGGAACCGCCGACAAGGCGACCTTGGATTTGCTCGAAAAGCTGAAAAATAAAAGGATTTTTCTTTTCGGAACGGCAGGCTTCGGCGGAGATGAGGAGTACTTCAAAGAAATCCTCGCAAATACAAAAAAGAGCATTAGCGGCAGCAACATCACAGTCGGCGAGTATATGTGTCAGGGGAAAATGCCGCAAACGGTCAGGGAGCGCTATATCAAAATGAAAAGCCTGCCGAATCCCGTGCCGAATCTCGATATGCTGATTGAAAACTTTGACCGTGCTCTGTCTCATCCCGACGAAAACGATTTGAAAAGGCTGAGGCTCTCCGTGGAAAAGCTGTAATATTAAGCGACAGCGCGACCTACCCCGCTAAGCTGTGCCGCGTATCATATTACTATTGATTTATTGTAAAAATAATGATAAAATATTTAGCGTAGCACGTAAGCAGGTGTAGTTTAATGGCAGAACATCAGCTTCCCAAGCTGAATACGGGGGTTCGATTCCCCTCACCTGCTCCAAAAACGGCAAGTATCAAATGATGCTTGTCGTTTTTTACTTTTTCGCATTTTACTCTCGTCTCGCTTTTCTTTCGTCTACCCGTCGTCCGCTCACTTCATTATTCGCTGTTCACTTTTCTCTCTTCGCTCAACCTCTCCTCTCTTGCAGAGGAAGGTGAGCCTCGTCAAGGCAAGCCGGAGGGATTCTGCGGAGTTATATGGAATTTAAATAGATTGTGCGTGATTATTTAATCCGCTTTTTGCCTCCCTTGTAAAGGGAGGTGGGTTGCCGCAAGGCAAGCCGGAGGGATTTTCTCAAAAAAATA
>ENA-OPNH01000744-OPNH01000744.1-human-gut-metagenome-genome-assembly--contig:-NODE-744-length-23442-cov-1.840766_pt1 | contig 23442 bp, 14 predicted proteins | sample MGYA00241537_ERZ501771 | MGnify/ENA primary metagenome ERZ501771 (study PRJEB25962, sample SAMEA2042608) | human gut metagenome | biome: human gut; feature: human-associated habitat; material: faeces...
GGACTGTGATATTTTATACCTCAACGACTCCAAGCAGCTCACACCGAAGAAGAGGGAGGCTCTATACGATGAGATCATGGCGAAGGCTGTAGCTGTAGGCGTGGGTATGGCAAACGAGAAAGTAATTGACGAGATAAATGTTCTCAATGCAGATTACGAGGCGATGAAGCAGGCTATATCGAAGCTTCAGGTTAAACCACAGCTCCTGTTAAACGATGCGGTTAATATTAGATCGGAATATTCCGGGTGTTGATATCGAGCAGGTAGGCATAATAAAAGGTGATACGCTGTCTGCGTCGATTGCGGCAGCAAGTATAATTGCAAAGGTTACAAGGGACAGGCTTATGGTTGAGTATGACAGTCTGTATCCGGGTTATGGATTTGCAAAAAACATGGGATATGGTACGGCAGAGCACATTGATGCGCTCAAGAAGATCGGTCCGTGCGCAATACACAGAAGGACGTTTATCAAGAACTTTGTATAACAATTGTTCATCACACATATATTCATGGAAAGGTGAAATGATGTATAACAGCAGAGCAACCGGTAATGAAAAGGAAGCTTTAGCTGCTGATCATCTGGCTGGCAGGGGCTATGAGATCCTGTGCAGGAATTTCAGGGTGGCCAGCGGTGAGATAGATATAGTGGCAAAACACGATGGATATATAGTGTTTATCGAGGTGAAGTATAGGTCCGGAGTACATAAGGGCTTGCCGGAGGAGGCTGTCGATGTGCGCAAGCAGAGACAGATATGTAGGACTGCATTATTCTTCCTGAACAAATATGGATATGGAATGGACACCCCGGTTAGATTTGATGTGATAACCATACTTGGTGAGGATATACATCATATAGAAAATGCATTTGAGTATTCGGGATATTGATAGGATGGCGGATATGGATATAAAGTATATTAGGAAAGACAATTCAACACATGTCCACACGGTGGATGGCGTGGATTATATATCATTTGACAAATTGGACAGAGCCGGAGTTGTAAATGCATTCTCCACCAGGATCGGCGGAGTGAGTGAGGGATATCTGGGTTCCATGAACCTGAGCTTCCACAGAGGCGATGATGCGGATCTGGTAATGGAGAATCACCGCAGATTTGCCACTGCAGTGGGGTATGATTACGAAAAGCTTGTGTTCTCAGATCAGGTGCATAAGACAGACATATATAAAGTTACAGAGAAGGATGCCGGAAAGGGAATAATCAGAGAGTCGGATATTCTGGAGATCGATGGACTTATGACGGATGTTCCGGGGATACCACTTATGACATTTTATGCGGACTGTGTCCCTGTATTGTTCTATGATCCGGTGAAAAAGGTTGTTGCGGCGAATCACTCTGGGTGGAAGGGAACCGTCAGCAAGATAAGCGGACATATGATAAACAGATTGAAGTCTGAATATGGAACATCTCCAGAGAATCTCATTTGCGCCATAGGACCTTCTATATGCAAGAATTGCTATGAGGTGAGTGAAGATGTAGCTGAACGCTTTATGGCGGCATATACGGAAGCAGAGACGGCTCAGATCGTATTTAGCAAGGGTAATGGCAAATATCTGCTTGATCTCCACAAGGCCAACTATTACAATCTTGTTGATTCAGGTGTAAAACCTGAGAATATTGACGTGACAAATATATGTACATGCTGTAACAGCGAATGGCTTTTTTCACACAGGGCGAGCAAAGGCCTGCGGGGTAATCTTGCAGCGGTGATCATGCTCCCTGAATTATAGGGCGTTATTCATTTGCTGCAGCTTTTGATCCGTAGACAATTAATATAAAAGAGGAAATTATGGAACATATTGTAAAGGAAATACTTGAGGGAAGTATAGCCCAGGAGATGGAGATCGAACCGGGAGATAATATTCTGGCGGTCAATGACCATCCTATAGAGGATATATTTGACTATCAGTATCTCATAAATGACGAATATATAGAACTTCTCGTGAGGAAGTCTGACGGCGAGGAGTGGCTTCTGGAGATAGATAAGGATTATGACGAGGATCTAGGGATTGTTTTTGAAAATTCCCTGATGGATAATTACAAGTCTTGCTATAACAAGTGCATATTCTGCTTTATCGATCAGAACCCGAAAGGTATGAGAGACACTATATATTTCAAGGACGATGATTCCAGACTGTCATTTCTTCAGGGAAATTATATTACCCTTACTAATATGAAGGAAAAGGATATTGACAGAATAATCAATTATCACCTTGCTCCGATAAATATATCGGTGCACACTACCAATCCCAAGCTGCGCTGCAGTATGCTGAACAACAGATTTGCCGGTGCCATACTTGACTATATAAGGAAATTTTATGAAGCTGGTATTCCTATGAATGGACAGATAGTTTTGTGCAAGGGGATAAATGATGGGGAGGAATTGTGGCGTACGATCTCTGATCTTATGGAGTTTGTTCCTGTTATGGAGAGCTTATCCGTGGTCCCTGTCGGTTTGTCAGATTACAGAGATGGCTTGTTCCATCTTGAACCGTTCAACAGAGAGGACGCCTGCGAGGTTATTGATATAATAGAACATTTTCAGAAAAAGGCATTTGAAAAGCATGGCACACATTTTGTCCAGGCAAGTGATGAATGGTATATAAATGCTGGCAGGGATTTCCCTGAGGCTGATAGGTATGATGGCTTTATCCAGCTTGAAAATGGTGTGGGCATGGTGAGACTGCTCATAGATGAGTTTGATGAAGAGTGGAGCTGCGTAGAGGGCGATGACAGAGAGTATGAGGTGTCCATGGTTACTGGAGTGCTCGTATATGATTCCATAAAGCTCCTTGCTAACAGGATCCCTGAGAAGTTCCCTAATGTGAAGGTGCATCTGTATAAGATCATTAATGATTTTTTTGGACATAGAATAACCGTGACAGGATTGCTTACGGGTGGAGATATAAGAAAGCAGCTCACAGGAAAGCCTCTTGGGCAGCGGCTTATACTGCCTTCCAATACTCTTATGGCGGATGAGCCAAAATTCCTTGATGATGTGACGCTTGCAGAGCTCACAGATGCTTTACAAGTCGATGTTTGTATTGTAGAATCAAGTGGTGCTGATTTTATTCATGCAGTAATTGGCGATGATATGTAATTAATTATATATGGAGGAAGATAGAATGAGTAAACCTATAGTTGCCATAGTGGGCAGACCCAATGTAGGTAAATCAACTCTGTTCAATGTGCTTGCCGGAGAAAAGATATCCATAGTTCAGGATACACCGGGAGTTACGCGAGACAGAATTTATGCTGATATCAACTGGCTGGATTACAATTTCACTCTGATAGACACAGGAGGAATTGAGCCGGAGTCAGACAATATTATACTTAAGAGCATGAGAGAACAGGCAGAGATAGCCATAGAGACAGCGGACGTCATCCTGTTCATGACGGATGTCAGACAGGGAATGGTTGATGATGATGCCAAGGTTGCCGATATGCTCAGAAGATCCAAGAAACCTATAGTTCTCGTTGTCAACAAGGTAGACAGCTTTGAAAAGTTCATGCCGGATGTGTATGAGTTCTATAATCTTGGACTTGGAGATCCACATCCTATATCAGGTTCATCTAGACTTGGAATAGGAGATATGCTCGATGAGGTGGTATCACACTTCAATGAGTCTGCAAAGGATGACACGGAGGATGAGAGACCTAGAATCGCCATCATAGGAAAGCCAAACGTAGGAAAATCTTCTATAATTAATAAGCTTCTCGGTGAGGACAGGGTTATTGTATCAGATATAGCCGGAACCACAAGAGATGCCGTGGATACAGAGATCGTCAGAAATGGCAGAGAATATGTATTCATAGACACAGCGGGACTCAGACGAAAGAGCAAGATTAAAGAGGATATAGAGAGATACAGTATCATAAGAACAGTATCAGCGGTTGAGAGATGTAATGTTGCAGTCCTCGTAATAGACGCAACGGAGGGAATAACCGATCAGGATGCCAAGATCGCGGGAATTGCACATGATCGTGGCAAGGGAATGATAATAGCTGTGAACAAATGGGATGCTATCGAGAAGAATGACAAGACCATATATAAGTTTACAGAGGAGATCAGAAACAAGCTTTCATACATGCCGTATGCGGAGCTGCTCTTCATATCAGCCCAGACCGGACAGAGACTTCCAAAGCTGTTCGAGACCATAGATGCTGTTATAGAGAATCATTCACTCCGCATAGCTACTGGTGTTCTGAATGAGATTATGAGTGAGGCGGTTGCTATGCAGCAGCCACCATCAGATAAGGGTAAGAGACTTAAGCTCTATTATATTACCCAGGTGTCAGTTAAACCTCCTACATTTGTCATATTTGTAAATGACAAGGAGCTTATGCATTTCTCATATACACGTTATATAGAGAACAGGATAAGAGAATCCTTTGGATTCAGAGGTACACCTCTAAAATTCATAATCAGGGAGAGGAAAGAGAAGTAGTCATGGAGATGTTGATTAGGGCTATATGTCTGGTTGGGGGCTATGGAGTAGGACTCATTCAGACAGCGTATATTTACGGCAGGATAAAAGGTGTTGATATAAGAAAGTATGGAAGTGGAAATGCGGGAACGACAAATGCACTGAGAGTTCTTGGAAAGAAAGCTGGACTGATAGTTTTCCTGGGGGATTTCCTCAAAGGAATAATCGCCTGCTCACTGACACATATCATACTTGGCCAGCTAGGTATAGGTAATGCATACATGTTCGTACTGTATACAGGACTTGGAGTTGTGCTTGGTCATAACTTCCCATTCTATATGCAGTTCAAGGGCGGCAAGGGAATTGCTGCCAGCGGCGGAATGATAGTAGGTCTGTGGGACTGGAGATTGGTAGTGATACTCCTTGCAGCGTTCGTTATAAGTGTTGTGATAACAAGATGGATCACTTACGATCATGATCGGATTCTTCATATTATACACAGTATTTGCAATTCATGGAGATTATAATTTCACATCGAATGCAAAAATGATCGAAGGAATAATCATGGCGGGAATCATAGCCGGAATGGCCGTGATAAGACATTGGCAGAATATCAAGAGACTGATAGCGGGAACGGAGAATAAGTTGTCGTTTGGTTCTAAGAAGGCTTGATGGAAAGCGGAAGCGAATAGAGAGTTATTGAATCCCCTCCTTACTGGATAAAACAGGAAGGAGGGGATTTTTTGTAGTGAGCAACGTTTTATAGATGTCTGGATAAAACAAAATCAGATAACATAATGAGTATACATAAAACCGAGATTATGGTTATGTGATATTTATACGCAGTGAAATGTGTATTAAAAACTGTTGATTAGAATAATGTGAGTTTACATAACTAGCCCAAAATCTAAAAATACAGTAAAAATTTGCAAAAACATCCATGTATTGTCACTATAGACTGGATTAAATGATGAAAAAAAGTTAAAATAGAAAAAAATGATTCAAGGATTGAAAAAAGAAATATAAATATTTTGGAGGTATTTTACGATGAAAATAGGTGTTCTCGGAGCAGGTGGATGGGGTTCTGCACTTGCTAATCTGCTGGCAGGAAATGGACACGAGGTTATAGTGTGGTCTATAGATGAGAGAGAGGTTGCCATGCTCAAGGAATTTCATGAGCAGAGAGACAGACTTCCGGGCGTTATACTTAACAGCAGTATTGAATATACAACAGATGCGTCAAAGGCTGTTATTGGTCAGAAGATGATAGTGTGCGCAGTGCCTTCTCCGTTTGTCAGAAGCACAGCAAAGAACATCGCTGACAAGGTGAGCAACGGACAGCTTATCGTGAATGTCAGCAAGGGAATAGAAGAGTCCACACTCAAGGCTCTCGTGGAGATCATTGAGGAAGAAATCCCACAGGCTAAGGTGGCTGTCCTTTCGGGTCCGTCACATGCAGAGGAAGTAGGCCGCGGAATACCTACAACGGTAGTTGCCGGTGCCCGTGATATAGAGATTGCAAAGACGATCCAGAACGCATTTATGAACGATTATTTCAGGGTATATACAAGCACTGATGTGACTGGTATTGAGCTGGGTGGTTCAGTGAAGAATGTAATAGCTCTGGCAGCCGGAATATCAGATGGACTTGGACTTGGCGACAACACGAAGGCTGCTCTTATGACCAGAGGAATGGCGGAGATCATGAGACTTGGACTTGCCATGGGCGCAGATGTCAAGACGCTGTCAGGACTTTCAGGAATGGGAGATCTTATAGTTACATGTACATCCAAGCACAGCCGTAACAGGAATGCCGGATATCTCATCGGTCAGGGTAAGACCTATGAGGAAGCTATGGCGGAGGTCAAGATGGTTGTTGAGGGTGTTTATTCTGCCAAGGCAACACTGGCACTTGCCAGGGAGCATGGGGTTGAGATGCCTATCGTTGAAGCAGTCAATAACGTATTATTTAATGGCATGACGGCAAAAGAGGCTCTCACAGAGCTTCTCAACAGAGACAGAAAGAGTGAATTGTAATCGATTATATTTTATATGTTTGATATATTTCGATAGATTATGCTGCCGAAGAATAGTAGTACAAAATCAACTAATAATTAAACGATAAAGTAAATGTGAACAAAAAAGCAACAGAAAACTGTTCTTTTTGTTCACAAACTGTTTACAATTACCATGTGTTATGATAAATTTAAAGCAAGTGTGTAAGTCGAAAAATAATTAGAAAAGAGGTATTACAATGGCAAAAACTACGAAAAAGCTTATAGCACTGCTGCTGGCGGTAGTTATGATAACTACGTTGATTTCGCCTTCTAATTATAGTTGGTCCAATGCGGCCGAGACGAGAGGGGGAGACGCATACGCCACGGCTACTGATTCGATAGCAATGCTGTCGAGTGCAGCAGTAACCGGAAATCTTGAAGATTATATTACTGGAGCTACGATTGCTGATAAAGCAGGTAATATATATGGTAGCAGTTCCAGACCGTCCACAACGCCGCTTCCTGTAGATCCAAATGATCCTACAAAAGCCGGTGTAGATATCCAGATGTCTATGGATATAGTGTTTCCGGAAAATGTTGTTAATAGCATAGTGGAGTCTGGTGAAGATGCAACATTTACTTATACGATGCCGGATACCATAAAGTTTAATTCCGATATTCTGAATGAGAATATAACTGATGGAAGTGGTAACAGGATCGGTTCGTATTCAGTTGTGAACGGAGTCCTTACTGCGACGATCGATCATACAGCACTCGAGGGGGGAGCCCAGCTCAAGGCTTTCTTCAAGGCGTGGATCGATATGGATCTCACAAAGTACAATGAGAAAAACCAGGTCGAGAACAAATTCACAAGCACTGTGATTGTGACTGTGGATGTGGATTTCAAGCCTGATGTGGATGTGAAGAAGACCGCATCCGAGGGTAGAGTTACAGATCCTAAGGATGGATATGTATACTTTGACTATACCGTAGAAGTTTCATCCAATCATGGAAGTGCCAGTGAGGATCTGAACTTTAGTGATGTTATAGCCAACGACATAGCAGGTGTCATACCTGAAGTTACAGATATAAAGGTGATCAAGTCTGACAACACAGACTGCAGCTCATCACTCACATATAACAGTAGTACCTCTAGTATAGAAGGAACTCTTCCTGCACTCGGAGCAAAGGAGTCATATAAGATAACCTATACAGTAAAGAGTAAAGTCGATGATCTTTCTCAGGACGTGATCAATCTGAACCAGAGCAATATTGCAGAGGCTAAGAATTCAAAGGTTGATGATAAGGATCAGACCAACAAGGGCTACAAATATGTGAAGGATGGTGCCACAGATCTCAAGGTTACAAAATCCTCAGATGGTGTGAGCATTGATCCTGACGATCACAAGATAGTTTACAAATACAAGGTTATAGTAAGTTCTGAGTATGGAAGCGATGGTGATATTACACTTGATGATATTCTTGCAAATGAACTTGACTCAAAACTTGGATCTGATGCCAAGAGAACAGTACAGAATGTTACATGCAAGCTCAAGGACAGCAACGGACAGTACACGGATGTCACAGCAAATGGATATGTGACTCCTGCAACAGGAACCATAGGAAATGGTGAAACAGTTATAAATGGAAAGCTTCCGAAGCTTGACGCTAATTCACAGTATGAGATCACATACGAGGTTATTGTCTCAGATATTGCCGATGACATCGGAAGCATAAATGTACACAATAAGAATTGTGTAGACGTGTCAGATGATTCACATGACGAGCATACTGATAACGACAGCAGTACATGGTACAATGCCGGCAAGTCTACAGCATCCATAAGTAAGACCGGTTCACTGTCAGGTGACAAGTCAACCATAACATGGACAGTAACCGTGAATGCGGATAAGAAGAAGAATCTGACAGGAATGTCAGTATCGGATATACTCACAAAGAATGGGACAGAGCTCACAGACGAAAAGACGTGCAGCGTATCCATAAATGACACAGATGTTTCAACCACTATCAATCTTCCTGCAAGCTTTGTGGAAGAGAATGGTAAACTTTATTTGACGGATGGAACTTCAAGGGTTGATGTGACAGAGAACAAATCCAAGATCGTGTTCACCTACACAACAGATTCATCCAAGCTTGATAAGCTGACTGATGTTTATAAGAATGTAGCGACAATAGAGAAGAACGGAGTTACGGACAGCGCCGAGGCGACTGTAGAGGTGGCCGGTGATTCAGTAAAGAAGGAATTCGTATCAGAGACGGAGAACGATGATACATATACCCTTGCATGGAAGTCTACAATATCTGGCGTTGACAAGCTCAATGCGAATGATACATATACTGACTCTGTAACATATGATAATGGAGCACTTCCAAAGCATTACTTTACGGCAGATCAGATAAACGGACTTACAATAGCTGGCCTCACAGAGGGAGTTGACTACAAGGTAAAGGTAACATACGCTGACTTCTCAAATGTATGGGCACCAACGCTTTCAACTATTGACAGCGTTGCAGATGTTCCGGCATCATCTGATAACTACATAATAGGATATACAATAGAATTCCTCAGAGATATAACAGGCACGGAGGAGACCCCGATAGATTATGTTATCACATATAATACGACAGTAAAGTCTGACAGCAAGTATACGGCAGTCAACAAGGGTACTCTTACTATTGATGGTTCATCCAAGACATCACAGGATTCACATCCTGTATCTGGAATAACGAAGGGGTCTGTTGTAGAGAAGTACAGCTACACTAATGGTACTGATGAGAAAGAAAGCATTGTAGTATATGACAAGGCTAACAATGTGTTCGTATATAAGGTAGTTCTCAACGGTGACTTTGCGTATGGAGATGGAGACAGACTTTCCTTTACAGATACACTTCCTGCAGGAACTGAGCTTGATACCACATACCTCAAGAAAGATATGCTCCCAGAGGGGGTTGGAGAGACTGTTGGTCAGGACGGAATATATTTTGTGTCTTATTACTCAGACAATAAGACTAGACCTCAGACAGGCGCATCTAGTTTTGTAGAAAACTTTAATGTGGCAAGCAACAGTATCAGTTTTGACATAAAGTCACTTCAGTTTTATGGCAAAAATGTCAAGGTTGTTGTCTACTATGCAGTCAAGGTCACAAAGGATATATCATCCGTTGTCGGTGGCAGTGACGTGGAATTCACCAACAATTGTTCGGCAACAGTTGTCAGAACCGACGGTTCAACTAAGACCAAGGATGACAGCGCAAAAGTTACTGTGACTGGACCGAATATTACCAAAACTGCAGGAAACTATGATAATGACACCAACAGTATTGAATATACTGTGTATATCAATGAGAAGGGTGAGGCTCTAGGCAATACAGGATCCATAACTGTAGTTGACAAGTATGACTACAGCAATGCGGCTGCAGTAAAGAGAGTATTTATCAAGGATGGTTCGTTTAAGCTTCTGTACGCAGATACAGGCGCTGAAGTTCCGGCGGACAAATACAGCTATACATATGCAGATGATACGACAGCTAAGATGTCTACACTGACACTCACCATGCCGGATGAGACAAAGTTTATCCTGAAGTATACATATACTCTTGTATATACAGGTAAGCTTACAGCGGATGTTAAGAACAGCGTTGGTATTCTTGGATCTACAAGTTCGGCAGATTCGTCATCGACGGACACGAACATCAATGATCAGGATTCATCAATGGGAACTGATACAGAGCAGTTTAATCTTTCGATAATAAAAACTGACTCTATAATGACAGGAATCAAGCTTGCTGGTGCGAAGTTTGAGCTTTACAGATATGGTGATCCAAACAACAGTGCAGACACTAACTGGAATCTCATGGTACCTGAAAGCGATGAGGAAAGAGTAACTAACGAACAGGGAAGACTTACATTATCAAGTTTGTATTATAATTACTATTACAAGCTTATAGAGGTGGAAGCACCTGAGGGTTATGAGAAGCTCACAGATCCTATATACATATATGAGAACAATATCTCATCCAGCCTGACAGGACCGAAACCTGCTGAGGTGACAACTGATTCTATCTCAGACATAGTCCTTGACAGCAAAGGTTCACAGGATTATACACTGCCAGTAGATAACACTCCTGAGAACAGAAAGATAACTGTTAAAAAGGTATGGAAGGATGCCGCAGGTGGAACACTGAAGGATATTCCGGTTGATAGTATAACAGTTAAGATCTATGCATCAACTAATCCATCAAGTTACGACAAGAACACAGATCCTGTTGTAAAGACAATTACCTTAAATAGTGCAAATAAGTGGACAAGCGATGAGATAGAGCTTAAAGTAGCTGATGCAAATGGCAACTACCTCTACTACTTTGCAGAAGAGGATTTCGATAATGCTGATTACCAGGTCACAATAAGTAATAATGGAACAGCAACCGGAACGATCACTATCACGAACACCAACATAAAGGTGACAAATGAGACGATCGATATTCCTGTAACCAAGAAGTGGGATGACAGCGACAACATTCTGTCAGCAAGACCAAAGAACATCAAAGTTACACTTGCCACAGAGGATGCGGCGGGCAATATAACAAAGATCGATGACAAGACACTTACACTCAATGATTCAAATAACTGGAGTGGAACATTTACAGATCTTGATAAGAAGGATGCCGATGGCAATCTTATCAACTACACTGTAGATGAGGATGACGTAGAAGGATATACAAGCGATGCTCAGCTCACAAAGGATGAGAACGATGTAGTTACCGCTGCAACGATCACAAACAAGCTGAATGTTGGAAGCCTTGTTATCACGAAGTTCTTCAGCGGAGACCTCGATGATACAAAGCTCACAGATGCACAGAAGAAGCAGATCACATTTACAATATCAGGCCCTGAGGGATACAAGGGACCTACAATCGTAACATATGATCAGTTTTACTTAGGAAGCTACGTTATCAATAATGCTCCATATGGAAAATACACTGTAACAGAGACAGGTGCAGCGTTTGATGGATATACACATAAAGTTACATATACTGTAGGTTCATCAACAGGCAATACGGCTGCGGATGTTGTTATTTCATCATCGTCATCATCACTTGTGACTGTGGCGAATGAATACAAGGCATTTATCACGGTAAGTGGAACCAAGGTTTGGGATGACAATAATAATCAGGATGGCAAGAGAGCTGAGGATATTAAAGTCCGTCTTATGAATGGAACGACTGAGGTCGCAAGTAAGACGGTTACCCCTGATGCGTCAGGTAACTGGGATTTCAGCTTTGCTGATCTTCCAAAGTACGATGATAACGGCAATGAGATAGCTTATACCGTTAAAGAGGATGCGGTTGCGGGTTATGATACCAAGATAACCGGCGACGTAAAGACTGGATTTGTCATCACCAACAGTCATACACCTGAGACAATTGATATCAGCGGAACAAAGACATGGAATGATGCAGATAACCAGGACGGAAAGAGAGCTCCTGAGATTACAGTAAGACTTCTTGCAAATGGCAATGAGGTTGCTTCAAAGAAGGTTTCAAAGAATGATAACTGGAAGTACAGTTTCACAGAGCTTCCTAAGTATGACAACGGATCAGAGATCGTGTATACAATAACAGAGGATGCTGTTAAAGATTATACAACTTTGATAGATGGATATAACATCACCAACAGCTACACACCTGGTAAGACAAGCATTTCAGTGACAAAGGTTTGGGATGATAACAATAATCAGGATGGCAAGAGAGAAACCAGTGTTAAGGTCAAGCTCCTTGCTGATGGATCAGATGTTGCAGATTCAGAAGTAACACTGAATGCCGATAACAACTGGACAAACACATGGAACGATATTCCACTTAAGTCCGGCGGTAAGGATATAACATATACTGTTGAAGAGACAAGCAATGTGCCAGGATATAAGGCTGAAGTTACAGGAGATGTCAAGACAGGTTTCACTGTTACCAATAGTCATACACCTGAGACGATAGATATCGATGGAATAAAGACCTGGAATGATGCAAATGATCAGGATGGTAAGAGACCTAAGAGCATCACAGTAAATCTCCTTGCAAATGGTCAGACTTACAAGACAAAGACTGTTACAGAGGCAGAAGGTTGGAAGTACAGCTTTACAGGTCTTCCAAAGTACAGCAATGGCCAGGAGATAAAGTATACCATCACAGAGGACAGTGTGGAGGGATATACAGCAGCTCCAAATGGTTATGATATTACAAACACACATGTTCCAGAGACTACAGATGTCAATGTCACGAAGATCTGGGATGACGCTGGAAATCAGGACGGCAAGAGGGCAAAAGAAATCACTGTCAAATTATTTGCTGATGGCACAGAGGTTGCCGGTTCAGAGGTAACTCTTAAAGAGGACAACAACTGGACGTATACATGGAAAGATCTTGCAGTTTATAAGAACGGTACAGCTATAGGTTATACAGTAGATGAGACAGCCACAGTAACCGGATATACGAAGAAGGTCACGGGTGATGCCAAGACAGGATTTGTAATAACCAACAGCTACACACCAGAGACCATCAATATAGCTGGTACAAAGACATGGGATGATGCAAACAATCAGGATAGAAAGAGACCTGAGAGCATAACTGTAAATCTTCTTGCGGATGGTCAGTTATACAAGACAAAGACTGTTACAGCTGAGGAAGACTGGAAGTATAGTTTCAAAGATCTTCCAAAGTATAGCAGTGGCAACAAGATAGTTTATACCATTACAGAGGATGCGGTCGGTGATTATGCTACTGTAATAGACGGATATAACATTACAAACACATATACACCGGCAAAGACAAGTGTATCAGTCACAAAGAGCTGGGATGATGCAAACAATCAGGACAGAAAGAGACCTACGAGTGTAAAGGTTCAGCTGCTTGCGAACGGAATAGCAGTAGATGGCTCAGAGACTATATTAAAAGCAGATAACAACTGGACACATACATGGACAGATCTTGATGTGAACAAGGATGGAGCTGCGATAGCTTACACTGTAGAAGAAACAGATATTACTGAAGAATATACTCCAGTGATAACCGGAGATATGACAACAGGATACACAGTTACGAACAGCTACACACCAGAGACGACATCAGTAAAGGGCGTTAAGATCTGGGACGACGGTGAGAATCAGGATGGTATCAGACCTCCAAGTATCACAGTCAACCTGATTGCAAACGGAACAAAGATCAAGAGTCTTGAAGTCACAGCAGCAAATGACTGGAAGTTTAGTTTTACAGACCTTCCTAAATATGCAGATGGATCAGAGATAACATACGAAGTAACTGAGGATGCTGTTTCCGAATACACTACAGCTGTGACAGGAGACGCAGAAAACGGATATACATTTACCAATAGTCACACGCCTGAAACGATCAATATAGAAGGAACAAAGACCTGGAACGATGCAAACGATCAGGATGGCAAGAGACCAGGAAAGATTACGGTAAATCTTCTTGCAGATGGAGACATATATGCTACGAAGGAAGTAACTGAGGCAGATGGTTGGAAGTACAATTTCACGGATCTTCCAAAGTACAAAAATGGCAATAAAATCACGTACACCATCACAGAGGATACTGTTGAGGACTATCAGACACTTGTCAACGGATATGATATCACGAACAGTTATACGCCAGGAAAGACAAGTGTATCAGTTACAAAGACCTGGGATGATGCTGATAACCAGGATGGCAAGAGAGCTAGAAATATAAAAGTAAGACTTCTTGCCGACGGAAACGTAGTTGCAGATTCTGAGGTGGATCTCAGTGATGCCAACAACTGGAGTCATACATGGAGTGATCTTGATATCAACAAGAATGGATCACCTATTGAATATACTGTTGAAGAGATTACATCGGTTGAAGGATATGCAACAGTTATCACAGGATCTGCGAAGACCGGTTATATCATCAAGAACAGTTACACACCAGAGACAACTTCAATAAGTGGTAAGAAGATATGGAATGATGCAAATGATCAGGATGGTAAGAGACCAGGAAAGATCACAGTAAATCTTCTTGCAAACGGAGTGAAGGTGGCTGATAAGGAAGTTACAGCTGCGAACGGCTGGAAGTACAGCTTTACAGATCTTCCAAAGTACGCAGGTGGCAACGAGATCACATACGGTATCACAGAAAATGCTGTTGAGGATTATCAGACACTTGTAAATGGATATGATATCACGAACAGTTACACACCAGGAAAGACAAGTGTATCAGTTACAAAGGCTTGGGATGATGCCGACAATCAGGACGGCAAGAGAGAGAGTTCAGTAAAGGTTGAACTTCTTGCTGATGGAACTCCTGTCGCTGGATCAGAAACAACTCTCAGTGCTGACAACAACTGGACATATACATGGGCAGGACTTGATGTCAAGAAGAGCGGTGTGAATATCGTCTACAGTGTAAGAGAGATAACCGCAATTGATGGATATACAACCACAGTCACAGGCGATGCTGAGACAGGATTCACAATAAAGAACAGCTATACACCAGAGACGACATCAGTGAGCGGCAGCAAGACATGGGATGATGCGGACGATCAGGATGGCAAGAGACCTGGAAATATCAAGGTAAACCTTCTTGCAGATGGCAGCGTATATGCTACAAAGACGGTAACCGAGGCAGAAAATTGGGAGTATAGTTTTACAAATCTTCCAAAGTATAGAGATGGTGGAATTCAGATCAAGTATTCTGTATCTGAGGTTGATGTACCAGAATATACAGGTGAGGTTACAGGTTATAATATCACGAACAGTTACACACCGGGAAAGACAAGTGTATCAGTTACAAAGAAGTGGAGTGATAATGATAACCAGGACGGCAAGAGAACACCTAGCGTAATGGTTCGTCTTCTGGCTGATGGACAGGTTGTAGCTGGCTCTGGGGTAACGCTCAGCAAGGCAAATAACTGGACACATACATGGAATGCTCTTGACGAGAAGAAAAATGGACAGACCATCGACTACACAGTTGAGGAGACTACAACTATAGATGGTTACACAACAGTCATAACAGGAAATGCAGCTGATGGATATGTGGTTGACAATCAGCACACACCTGAGACGATCAATGTATCAGGCACTAAGACGTGGGTTGATGACGATGATCACGATGGTCAGAGACCAGATTCAATAACAGTTAAGCTTCTTGCAGATGGTACTGTTATAAAGAGCCTCGTGGTTACAGCAGATACTGATTGGAATTACAGCTTTACAGATTTACCAAAGTACAAAGATAATGGAACCCTGATCAAGTATTCTGTATCAGAGAATGCTGTTTCGGGATACAAGGCATCTGTTACTGGATATGACATAACAAACACATACAAGCCAAATGTTATAAAACTTACCAAGACCATAAATGGAGATATTACAGCAGATGATGCAGCGGCAAATGTAACGTTCAATGTTACAAACAATGCAGGCTACAGTAAGATCATAAAGCTTACAGACTCTGAGGTGGCAAAGCTTGGAAATGGCAAGTATGAGATAACTCTTGTAAATGTGCCGGATGGTACATATACAGTTGAGGAAACATCATATGCATATGATGGAGCAGCGGTAACAGTCAGCTATACTGTGGATGGAATAGACGGTGAAGGAACAGAGGCATCCGGAATAACACTTATTGGTGGAAATACAGCCGATGTAGAGTTCGTTGATACCTACAAGCTTGGCACTGTCAAGTTCACTAAGGCTGGACTTTATAAGGAGTCATGTGCTGAAGACCCTGATGATGTAAAAATGCTTGATGGTGTAGAGTTTGCGCTCTATGAGGGTACAGATACAGAGTGTGAGAATCCTGTAATGACAGCAACAAGTGTAAATGGTGTTGTGACATTCAAGGATCTTAAGATTGGTACGTATCTTGTAAAAGAGAGTAAGACTATCGGAGATTATATTATCGATAACACAGTCTACACAGCAGAGGTAACAGAGGCAAACATTGACACTTATGCAGTGTTAAATGGTGTTCAGGATAACACACTGATAAATGATCTTCCTAGAACAGATCTCAAGATAGAGAAGGTTGCAGAGGAGAACAATGGCATAAAGCTTCCAAATTCAGTATACGGACTCTACAAGGAGAACGAGAATGGTGAGGAAGAGCTTGTCGCTAAGGCTACAACAGACAGCAACGGAGTTCTCAAGTTTGACGGTATTTTGATCGGCACAGAGTATACGATCAGAGAGATACAGGCGCCGGATGGATACTATGTATCTGAACAGCCAATATCAATCAAGTTCAAGAAAGATGAGAACGGAAAGATTACAGTTGAATCATTTGACGGTGGTTTTAATACTGACACAGGTAAAGTCACAGCCAGAGTTGATGAGAATGGAAACATTACATGGCTTGAACCTTCAGTAAAATACAGCTTTGAGAAAGTAGATGAGGATGGTGTTCCTGTAAAGGGCGCAACACTTCGACTCGAGGATGCTGATGGAAAACTCATTGATGAGTGGGTAACAGATGGCAGTGCGCATGAAGTCAACAATGTACTTGTAATTGGCAAGATCTATGCACTCATAGAGGTTAAGGCTCCTTCGGGCTATGACAAGGCTGATGATATACTGTTCACAGTTTCTGATGATAAGGTTGCAGCCGGTGAGGATATTGTAGTGACTATCACAATGGTTGATAAGAAGACAACAACGACCGAGACTACGGAAACCACAGAGACAACCGAAACCACAGAGACAACACAGACAACTGAAATAACAACAGAGGACAAGAACAAGCCGGATACTGGTGACAGAGCTCCTGTTGTACCAATAGCAGTTGTGCTCTTAATAAGTCTTGCCGGATGCGGTGTTATTGTGGCATCTAAAAAGAGAAAAGATAATCAGAGCAGCAAGTAATACAAAGCTGTGACATGTCCCCCGGGAATATCACCTTATATGGTGGTATTCTGGGGGATTTTTTTGTTCATAAAACAGCAGTTACATTCATATGCTATATATAGAAAATGACCGTAGATCTGTTGTGTTTACAGTAATATAATTATGTAAATAAATAGCATGTCAGGAGGATGTATGGAGGAGTATCAGGTATATCAGGATATCAAGGCGAGAACAAACGGAGAAATATACATCGGCGTAGTTGGACCGGTGAGAACAGGAAAATCCACATTTATAAAAAGATTTATGAACCAGATGGTTATTCCTAACATTTCAGGGGAAAATGACAGGCAGCTTGCACAGGATGAACTGCCGCAGTCGGCATCAGGAAAGACCATAATGACGACTGAGCCAAAATTTATACCAAAGGAAGCTGTATCAATCAATGTTGCTGACAATCTGGATATGAAGGTAAAGATGATCGATTGCGTGGGATATGTCGTCAAGGATGCCGAGGGTCAGTTTGAGGATGGCAAGGAGAGAATGGTGAGAACGCCGTGGTTTGACTATGACATTCCGTTTTCCAAGGCGGCGGAGATAGGCACAAACAAGGTTATAAATAACCATTCAACTGTTGGGATTGTTGTGACCACGGATGGCAGCTTTGGTGAGCTTCCGAGGGAGAGCTATCTTGAAGCTGAGCAGAAGACTGTTGATGAGCTGAAGGCCATTGGGAAGCCATTTGTCATTCTTCTCAACACCGACAAACCATCCAGCAGTCAGACGGCCGCGCTCTCGGCAGAAATGAGCGATACATATGGTGCAAGTGTTATTCCGGTAAACGTGGAGCAGCTCAGAGAATCGGATATTACATATATTTTTACAGAACTTCTTATGAGCTTCCCTGTCACATCTATATATTTTGAGATACCGAAATGGCTTGAGGTTGTCGATGATGACAATGAGATCAAGAGCAGCGTTATATGTGATGCAGTCCAGATAATGGCGGCTGCAGACAGCCTGAGGGATATCGATCATATGGACTACCCTGAGAATGAATATGTCAAGAGATATAAGTGTTCCAGCATAAATATGGCGGATGGATGTGTGAATATAAACGTCGATATCTACGATAATTATTATTACGCAATGCTGTCAGATATGATGGGCGCAGATATAACAAACGAGTACGATTTTATCACTGAGCTCAAATCCATGGCAGATAATCGTAAGTATTGTGTGAGTGTCATGGGAGCGCTTGAGCAGGTGAACAATGGAGGTTATGGCCTCGTTATGCCGGATAAGTCGAATGTCCAGCTCGGAAGTCCTGAGGTTATAAAGACCGGAGGAAAATTTGGAGTGAAGATATCGGCGAGCGCGCCATCGGTACATATGATCAAGGCGAATATCACCACCGAGATCATGCCTCTTGTGGGAAGCAAGGAGCAGGCGGATGATCTTGTCACATACATATCTGACAACAGCGATGATGGAGATATGTGGGGAGTTAATATATTTGGCAAGACCATAGAACAACTCGTTGACGATGGACTTAACAACAAGGTCAGCAAGATAGGTGCGGAGAGTCAGCAGAAGCTTCAGAATACCATGGAGAAGATCGTAAATGACGGAAATGGCGGAATGGTGTGCATAATAATATAAGATTGCATATTTATGGCAGGCTATGTTAAAATGTCTAAGGTGTTCTGGTGGATGCCTTAGACATTTGATTGTCCGGGCATGGAACATTATGGTGGTTATCAATTCAGGATGGAGACGTACATATGTCTGCGATAGATGTAAAGCTTAATGTATTTGAGGGCCCACTGGATCTTCTTTTGCATTTGATAGAGAAAAACAAAGTCAATATATACGATATTCCGATCGTCACTATCACAGAGCAGTATCTGGAATATGTGAACAACATGGAGGAAGAAGATCTTGACGTCATGAGCGAATTTCTGGTCATGGCGGCGACTCTGATCAAGATCAAGTCCAAGATGCTCCTGCCGAAGGATGAGGAGGATCCTGAGGATGAAGAGGATCCTAGAGAAGAGCTCGTCAGACGACTGCTTGAGTACAAGATGTACAAGTATGCTGCCGGTGAACTGAAGGATCTGGAGATTGAGGGAAACAAGGCATTTTTCAAGAAGGCGACCATACCGGCTGAGGTGAAGAATGTCAAGCAGGAGGTCGATCCTTATGAGTTGATCTCCAAGGCTGATGTGGATCTCCAGAAGCTCAATGAAATATTCAAATCGGTTATGCGTAAGCAGGTCGACAAGGTAGATCCGATACGAAGCAAATTCAAAGAGATCGAGAGGGAGGAGATTTCCCTTGAGGAGAAGATGGCGGAGGTAAGAGAAGAAGTCAGAGGACTGGAGGGCATAAACTTCAGGACACTGCTTGAGATGCAGGCATCAAAGATGAATATCATAGTCACATTCCTTGCCATACTTGAGCTTATGAAGATAGGCGCAATAGCGATCAGACAGGAAGATATATTCGGAGAGATAATCATTGATTCTCTGGATACTATATAGAGATGAGGTAACGATGAATAACGAAGATTTACAGAATGAGGAAATAGATGAAGTAAATACCCCTTCAGAAGAGAATGAGGAGGCCAGGACGGACAAGGAGTACAGTGACGATTATCTCACATCCGCCATCGAGGCTATACTTTTCTCAGTGGGTGAGTCTGTATCGATCGACAGACTTGCCTCAGCTCTTGAGATGGACAAGAGGAAGCTTACAAAGCAGCTTGAGGGTATCATATATAATTACAACAACAGCGACAGGGGTATCAGGATCATAGATCTTGACGGTTCGCTTCAGCTCTGTACGCGCAACGAATACTATGGAATTCTCGCCAAGGTTGTCAATACACCGAAGAAGCTTTCCCTCACGGATGTTGTTCTTGAGACTTTGTCTATAATTGCATACAAACAGCCGATAACAAGGCCCGAGATCGAGGCTATAAGAGGAGTTTCATGTGTACATGCCATAAACAAGCTCATAGAGTACAATCTCGTGCAGGAGGTTGGAAGACTTGATGCTCCTGGACGACCTATCATGTTTGGAACAACAGAGGAATTCCTCAGATGCTTTGGAGTGTCATCGACAAATGATCTTCCGATGATAAGCCCTGATAAGATAGAGGACTTCAAGAAAGAAGCGCTGGAGGAAGCAGATTTCACGCTCAGTGTAGATACGACATCCGAAGAATAACAGACATGTTCCTGTAATATAATATCATGACCAATATTATGAGGATATGACGGTATATGCATATGTTTTCTACAGGAAAAAGATCACGCATAAGGCGGTTTATGTTGCTTGTTGCAGCCTGGACTGCAGCAAGTCTGGTAATACAGTTTCTCGTTGGTAACAATATATTTATAAAAGCGTATGCTGAGGAAGACAATACAGCGGATGTACAGCTATTTGCCAGAAATGCGATTCTGCTGGATGGGGAGACTGGAGATATACTATATGACAAATGTAGTGATGAGCACAGACCCAACGCCAGCACGACCAAGATACTTACATGTATACTTGCAATCGAGTGCGGGAATCTGGCGGATGATGTGACAGCTTCATCCTATGCATCCAAGATGCCTGAGGTCAGACTTGGGGTTCGTGACGGCGAGAAGTACACACTTGAAGACATGTTGTACGCCATGATGCTCGAGAGCTACAACGACGCCGCTGTAGTCATAGCGGAACATATCGGTGGCAGTGTACAGCACTTTGCGGAGATGATGAACGCAAAGGCTGAGGAGATAGGCTGCCATTCTACATATTTTATCACGCCAAATGGTCTGGATGCCCAGGACGAAAATGGCGTCCATGGCACCTCTGCGGAGGATCTTGTCAGGATCATGAGGTATTGTATTCTTATTTCACCCCAAAAGGATGAATTTCTGAAGATTACCCGAACAAAATCATACACATTCACTGATAATACCGGAAATAGAACATTTGCATGCATTAATCACAATGCATTTCTCGATATGATGCCATGCGCATTGTCAGGAAAGACCGGCTTTACCTGCGATGCTGGATATTGCTATATAGGAGCTGCGGAGGTTGAGGGACATACATATATATGGGCTCTCCTTGGCTGCGGATGGCCGAATAATAAGACTTATAAATGGAAAGATTCCAGGGCACTTGTGGCATTTGCACAGGAACACACCATATACACGGAGCTTAAGGCGCCTGCTTCGCCTGACATCAGGATAACATATTCATCGGGCTCGTCGGCAGATGGAAGCACAGCGACAAAATGCAGGCTGAACAGGACTGTGACAGCATCTGAAGGTAGTATACAGTATGTATACAAAGTCGCGGATACATTAAAGGCACCTGTGCATAAAGGCGCTGTGGCCGGTTCGCTTGAAGTGTACCTGGACGATGAACTTATAGATGTTGAGAATGTTATTGTGTCCGAGGAGATAGCAGATGTGACATTTAAGGATGAGATAATAAAAGTTTTATATCGTGCTGCAATGTAACATTTGCCTGGCACAGGCATATCCTAAATTATCAATAATATAAGGGCGGTGCACTGAGGTATGGATATGGATTGTGTATACTACGTGGTAGGCGGTGACAGGAGAAGCTGCTATATGTCTCTCAATCTGGCGGAGAAAGGCAGTAATGTGTTTCATTTCGATCCATATGATGCCGATCTGCTGAGACATTCGCCGGTCACCATTATTTCGGGGGCTTCAGGAGTGGGCTTTCGCAGACTGATAGAGGGCGAATGTGCGTCTCCATCTGTAGAAATGCTGAAAGCTATCAATCTTCCTGTGCCTGTTACGAGGGATGGTGAATTTGTCAACGGCAGAACCCTTCTCACCGTGAACAGCATTCTGGAATGCAGCAAGGAATTTGACATTGTGTTTGGAGGCGGGATAGGCAAATATATGTCTGATACAAACGAAAATAGTCCTTATGTATTTGATTTTCTTGCAGACGATGTTGTGGCCGAGAGAAATGCAGTTGCAACCGCGGAGGGGGCAGTCTGCGATGCGGAGGAGCTGTCTGATATTAATATAGACGGAAGCGTATGTCTGGTGACGGGATTTGGCAAATGTGCCAGGGTTCTTGCCGAAAGGCTTGCATCCTGGGGAGCAGATGTAATAGTTATGGCAAGACGTCCAAAGCAGAGGAGTGATGCGGCGCTCATAGGCTACAAGGTTATGTCATTTGAGGATATTCCGATATATAAGCATATACTGTCAGAAGTGGATTTTTGCTTCAATACAGTACCTGCGAGAGTTGTATGTGAAGATATCCTGTCTCTGCTCAGCAGACATGCGGTTGTAATAGATATAGCATCTATGCCGGGAGGGGTGGATTTTGATTATTGCAAGGAACATGATATTCCTTATAAACACAGCCTGGGAATCCCGGGTAAGCTGTCTCCAAAGACCTCGGGGATGATTCTTGCCGATGCAGTGATAGAGGCAGTGTCGGCTCACCGCTGAAATGGATTTGTATGAACTGACGCTTAATAAATAGGAGTGTATATAACATGGATTTATCAAAGTGCAATGTAGGTATGGCTATAACCGGTTCATTTTGTACCTTTGATAAGATTAAGATAGAAATAAAGAAAATGGTTGAGATGGGAATAAATGTGTATCCGATATTCTCGCCTCACTCCGCAGAGTACGACACAAGATTTGGAAAAGCTGACAAATTCGTAAATGACGTTGAGACGATAGCAGGGCGAAAGGGTATTTACACTATACAGGAGGCTGAGCCTATAGGTCCCAAGGCCTATCTTGATGCGCTGGTCATAGCACCTTGTACCGGAAACACCATCGCCAAGCTGACAAATGGAATAACAGACACATCGGTTCTCATGGCTGCGAAGGCACATCTGAGGAACAATAAGCCGCTCATCATATCGGTTTCGACAAATGATGCCATGGGTATGAACTTCAAGAATATCGGCCAGCTCATGAACATGAAAAATATTTATTTTGTTCCATTTGAACAGGATAACTGTGTGAAGAAACCCAATTCACTCATAAGCAGACTTGATCTCATCCCAGCCACCATAGAGGAGGCTCTTGAGGGAAGGCAGATACAG
>ENA-OPNH01000764-OPNH01000764.1-human-gut-metagenome-genome-assembly--contig:-NODE-764-length-23084-cov-2.040731_pt1 | contig 23084 bp, 15 predicted proteins | sample MGYA00241537_ERZ501771 | MGnify/ENA primary metagenome ERZ501771 (study PRJEB25962, sample SAMEA2042608) | human gut metagenome | biome: human gut; feature: human-associated habitat; material: faeces...
TGTATAGCTGCCCGCCTTGGACTCCATTTTGTTAACAGCCACACATATAACGTCCTGTCCAAGACTTGTGAGTGCCTGTCCATCCAGAGTCTTGCCATTGCCATCTGTGGCCACTCCTGTCCTTATCAGTGTATCACCATCCTGTGCGTTCACATAAGATGCAACAAGATCTGCAAGCTCATCAGCCTGTCCATTGTAACTCTCCAGCTTTATCTCCACAGGAACCCTTGTTATAACAGGAGCTTCATCATCCTCCACTGTTATCTCGATACTCTTACATATCTCACTGCCCTGATCTGTAAAGCTGTACTTTACTGTATATTTTCCCAGCTTCATATTGTCCACGGTTCCCTCAACCTTCAACTGATCCGTTACATCCTCACGCTGTGAATTGAAGGCCCATATTCCCGCCATTGTGTCATAGTTCTCGCCCTGGTTTATGCTGTGGCTCTCCGCACCGTATATCACGGCTGTTCCTGCGGTCGGATTCTCCTCAACCATGTCTGTCGGATCCCATCCGGTCTCATCAGTGTTATCCAGTCTGGTCACCGGCACAGGTCTTCCCAGCGGGCCATAATAGTCACTGTCAAATATATCAACATATGTTCCAGACTCGCAGTTCTCATATATCCATTTGGTATCTGCAACGCACAGTCTGACGCATCCCAGTGATGCCCCGGTTCCAAGCTTGTTGAATTCCCATGTCTCAAGCGAATCCTTTGTGGTGTCCAGATAAGGCACGGAATGGAACAGGGTGTCGCCATCTATCTGTGACACATACTGTCCATAACAGTTGTCAAACAGTGCAAGCCAGTCCCACTTGAGCTGTATGTTGAACAGTCCGACAGGAGTCTCTCCCACCGGTGATACCGAACAGCGCATTGCCTTTACCGGAACAGTGTAATATCCAGCAGCGTCCAGCTTGTATATAGTAACTATATTTTCCTGTCTGTTTATCTTGATGGCGTATGGACAGCCATTGTCCGCCAGATCCTCGCCATTATAATTCTCTTCCTGCTCAGTCGCCGGAACCGCTATGTCCGTACATTCCACAGTTCCCTGAACCTTGAGTTCCGCAACCTTTTCTGTTGTTGCTGCTGAAGCATCGCCATTCGTATTATCACTGTCCGCCGATGTTCCTGTGGCAACCGAGTCCTTTTCATTATGATTATCCAGTTTGCTCTTAAGTCTATAGTTTTTCACAGCAAGGCCTATGACCAGTCCAAGCAGAATGACTCCCACTGCGTATAACGCAATTCTCTCGAGCTCCGCATGTCTCTTCTTGTTACGCTTATTTTTTTGTCTGTTATTCTTTTCCATATTTTCCATTTCTTTCTACAAATATATGTCAAATGTTAGTATGCACAATCAAGCCATTTTTAATCGTTACACTTTAACATAACATTTTATATAACAAAATAAAACATTTTTCTTTAAAATTAAGCAAAAACCACATTGACTTTATCGCGAACTGTTGTACAATCGAATATCAGGCGCAAAAATTAAGGAGGTTTATTATATATGAAAGATCTAACAGTCGGAAAGCCAATGAAAGTCATATGGTTATTTGCTGTTCCTATGATACTGGGACAGATCGCACAGCAGTTATACAGTTTTACAGACTCAGCCATCGTGGGCAACTACGTAAGCTCACAGGCACTCGCCGCGGTTGGCGCAACCTCAGTCATTTCGAATATGATAATAGGCTTCCTCAACAGCGGAACCATGGGGCTTGCCATCCCTATAGCCAAATACTATGGTGCAAAGGACTATCACAATATGAGAAGATGTATCGGTGCATCGGCCATCATGACACTGCTGGCATCCATTGTCCTGACCGTTCTGAGTCTAATATTTATAAGGCCTATCCTGGTACTTCTCAAAACACCAGACGACATACTGGATATGGCAGCAAGCTACGTTATAATCATAATCGTTGGAATCATATTCTGTTCATTATATAATCTGTGCGCCAACATACTGCGTGCAGTCGGAGACAGCAAGACGCCTCTTATATTCCTCGGTATATCAGTTGTCCTCAATATTGTTCTGGATCTTATGTTTATAAGGGCATTTGACATGGGAGTACGAGGTGCAGCCATCGCCACCGATATATCACAGGCGCTGGCGGGCATACTTGCCCTGATCTATATACTTGTGAAGGCCAAGCATCTGATTCCGGAGAAGGATGAATACTCCGTAGAGAAGAGTGACCGGTCAGACCTCATACAGTCCGCACTTGCCATGGGATTTATGAGCTGTATAGTGAACATCGGAACGGTCATACTCCAGAGAGCCATCAATGGACTCGGAACTGATATAGTAACCGCCCACACAGCGGCAAGAAAGATATTTGATATCCTCATGTTCATGTTATATATAGTAGGAAATGCCGTGACGACATATGTAAGCCAAAATATGGGCGCAGGCAGATACGACCGGGTACATCAGGGTGTGAGGGCTGCGATCATCATAAACACGATCATAACCACTGTCATGATAATATTCGGCTGGCTGCTCAGCCCGGCACTTATAAAGCTGGTTGCAGGTACATCTGCCAGTGCCATCATAGATCCGGCCGTGAGATATGTAAGGATCGGCGTGACGTGCTTCTATGTACTTGGTCCTCTGTTCGTTCTGAGATGTGCAATGCAGGGAATGGGCAGGAAGATCGTTCCAGTTATGTCATCCACTATAGAATTGGTTGGAAAGGTACTTGCGGTTATGATACTCACTCCAAGACTTGGATATCTCGGAGTTACCATCACAGAGCCTATCATCTGGTTCTGCTGTACACTGATGCTCTCCATAATGTATCTCACAACCCCTGTGGAGAAGCTTGTTGAGAAGAGACGTGCTGCAAACTGATATTGCATACAAATATAAACCAACAAATAAAGCCCCACTGACGGTGGTCTTCATCACCGCCGACAGTGGGGCTCTTTGTATGGCTAAAATGAGTATTACTTCTTATCCTTTTTGATAACGATATAGCCTGCACCAGCCATGATAAGTGATGCTATCATTATCGCAAACATTACGTCTACAGGTGACTTATCTCCTGTATTTACCACGTTCTGTCCATTTCCACCTGTGCTTCCATCCGTTGTTGCTGCTGTGGTAGCCTCAGTTGTCTTGTCGTCATTGCCAGGCTTCTCAGTTGTTGGAGCCTCGGTAGTCTGATCCTCTGTGGTTGGATTCTCTGTGGTTGGAGCCTCTGTTGTTGGATCGTCCTTACCCGGATCTGCCGCATCCTTCTTAACCAGTGACTTGTCTGTTATGATAAGTCCATTCTTGTCCACTGGATTCTTCTTGAGCATATCATCTGTGAGCTTCACTGCCTGGATTCCATCAAAGTAGATAGTTGAGTCAACTGTCCACTTGCCAGTGTGATCCTCCGGCACGATCGAGTTGCACCATACAGCAAATTTGACTATATCCGATGCATCGAGTGTACCACCCTTCTTACCCTTGAATGAGCTGAATGGAATAGTAACATACTGTGCCTTTGTTCCCTTTACGAAATCTGTGAGGTATACCTCAAATTCCTCGCCGCTTCCATCTGTGATCTGGATCACAAGCTTCTGTCCCATACCGTCCGGCTGTACCCACATCTCAAGCGCATTATACTTTGAGAAATCATTGTTTGTAAGCTCTGACTTAATTCTTCCTGTCCACACCTCTGATCCATTTGTCTCAAGCTTATACTTGAACGCACCGCCGTATGTGCCACCGTTCTTATGTGTCTTGTCAAGAACAAAGCTTGAGCTGCATCCTGCGGCTGAGTTAGATGTGTATGTGGAATCCAGAAGTCCGTCGCTTCCTGAATAGTACTCGAAGTCCTCGATGACATTTGCAGGAGCCTTATCCTTGGCCTTTCCAAGGCTTATGTGTGACAGCTGTGCGAGCTGCTCGCCATCTGCCAAGAGTGTGATGGTTGCTGTATCTGTCTTTCCAAGCTTGCTGAGATTCTTCTCTGTAAGATCAGCCGTGTAAAGTGTTGGCTCTGATCCTGCAGCGGCAATCTCGGCTCCAGCCTCAGCGTTAAGTGTAAGCTTAACACCTGTATCAGGATTGTTGATAATGAACTGAACCTTTGATGCATTCTTAACACCAGCCTTGAGTGTTGTCGCCTTGAGGATGGTATCTCTGTCAAATGGATATACCATGTAACCCATCTGGCCCGTGTATGTATTTGCAGATACTCCTGCAAGGGTTCCCATGTTACTGTAGAATCCTGTATCGCCACCAAATATTGATGAGTCGTCGTTATAATACTTTATGAAGTCATTGATAAGCTCCTGTCCATGTGTAGCATCATACTTGTATGGTACATAGAAGTTGCTGTCTCCGAAGTTTGCCCATACAAGGTAGTATGGCATGTTGTTCTTCTTCGCAATGTCGTTGACTTCCTGATACCAGTTCTTTCCTGAAGCCTCTGTTCCAACCGGATTACCCTTTACGAGAAGTCCCTCGTTGTCTGAACCATCCTTCTTCATGACTCTGACACCGCACTCAGCGATGGCTGGTATCTTGCCTCTCTTTGCAGCTATTGATGACACGATATTACATGTTGTATCAAGACTGTCAAAGAAAGAGTTGTCTGCTGCTGCAGGGTACGAATTGTAATCGTTGTAATAGTCAAATGCAAGGATATCTACATACTCATCGCCTGGATAGTATGACACGTAAGCTGCCTCTGATGTGACAGGTCCGTTTGGCGAGTATACCCAGAGAAGGTTGTGTACACCGCTCTGCTCCATGTAATCCTTGGTATATCTGTAGAGAGACTTGTATGTCTCAGCTGTGTTCATTGATCCCCACCAGAACCAGCTTCCTGTATTCTCGTGGAATGGTCTGATCATGATAGGTATTCCGGCAGCCTGAAGCTGTGATGCGTAGTCTGCGATCACATCGAGGTAAGCTGTAAATACCTCATTGTACTCTCCACCTGGGAGAATCTGCTTTACTATGTCATTTGACAGATCCTTGGACTCTGAGAAATCACATCCGTAGAAACTGTATGTTCCATCCGAGTTCTTCACTATCTTGGAGCTGGAGAAGTTTGGCATATGCATTGACAATGACACGATCGCACCATTTGCCGCTGCAGTCTTGCTGTATGCCACTGAGTTTGCCAGTGCCGAAGCCGCGTCTGAACCGCCTGCCTCCGAGCCTGTAACTGCCAGTGAGTCGATTCCGAACACACCGCTGACCTGTCCAGTCACATCATATACATCACCGAGTGACGCCTGTGGATTTACGCTTCTGCTCACATCATTCTGATGTCCGAACAGAACCTGATCACTATTCATGAGCGTATTCAGGTATGCCGCAAGTGCCTTTGCACTGTCTGCTGCATTCGCATCGCTCACTCTAACTGATGATGGCATCTGTGAAAGATCCGCTGGTGAACCAGCACCAGGAGTCTCTGTTATCTCGACAAAATCCTTTGTTGTATCTGCCTGTGACAGAACAAGATTATCAAGATATACATTTCCCTTAAAGCTTGTGCTGCTTCCTATGATTCCTATTGTCACATCTCTGAGTGGTTTATCTGTAGGAGTAAATCCCATAGTAACTGTAACCTTCTTTAATCCATCTCCGATATCCTCTGCATCATCGTCGATGGTTGTATCTTTATTTATTATTCCATCTGCAAAAAACTTGATCTTGCTTCCCTTGAGCTTTGCCGGGTAGATGATATCCACACTAAGCTGGTTGTACTGGCTCACATCCATAGCCTCTGTAGGAACACACTTAACCTTTGCCTCACTCCATGAGGAAGTTGAATCTGCTGAGTAGTCAACAGAAACCTTAAGTCTCTCATTTGCACTGTCATATGATATGTCAGGTGTGGCATTACCGGCCTTGTTGGCTGCATCGCCGTGCTTGTATGCATATCCGGCCTCTGTGCTCCACTTGTCATAATCCTCAGCCGATGAGAGATCTGAGATCACAGCAGGATCTCTCTGCTCAAGTCCGCCGCTGCTCTCCTTAACATCAAGTACCTTAACGTTGCTTATTGTGATCTTGCCAGCATATGCTGAGTTGGAATTGTACTGGAATACGATCTCCTGTACATTTCCCACCTCTGATACATCAAATGCAAATGATATATCGCACTTGCCATCGACAAAGTTCTCAGCCTTGATGAACGGATAGTCGCCTGACTTGACGTAATCCCAGCTGTCGCCTGTCTTCATGGCACATGCAAGCTGGATCGCATTGTATGATCCGTCTGATGCCTCAGCGCCGTCAAGGCCTGATATATCGCCATCAAGTGAAACCGTAGCTGTGAGCTTTGCCTTTGCTCCAACTTTGACATTGTCTACTGTAGGAAGATCTGTATAGCTTTCTGTATCATTGCTGGCAAATGCCTTGTCTGTCCACTTTGCATCGCTCGCTGTGTCAAATACAAGGCTTGCATCTGCGAAGTTTCCAGCCTCTGTCTCAGTTGTAGTCGGCTTCTTGCCACTCTCTACCTTGTCAACTGCAACGCCGCCGATGAGAACCTTTCCTGTAAATGCTGAGTTTGCATTGTACTGGAATACGATCTCCTGAACATCGCCTGCATCCACTCCGTTAAAGTTGAACTCTACGCTGCACTTGCCATCTGTAAAGTTCTCACTCTTTAAGAATGGATAGTCATCTGACTTGACATATGTCCAGCTGTCGCCTGCCTTGATAGCGCAAGCAAGCTGGATCGCATTATATGATCCGTCTGACGCCTCAGCACCGTCAAGGCCTGATATATCGCCATCAAGTGAAACCGTAGCTGTGAGTTTCGCCTTTTCACCTACAGTTGCACCCTCTATTCTCGCCATATCAGCATATGTATCGCTGTCATTGCTGGCGTACGCCTTATCCTTCCATGTCGTATCTGAAGCAGCGTCAAATGTGAGAACTGCATCTGAACTGCTCCATACTGTATTGTCTGTGATCGAAGGTGCTGCCACACCTGTCACATTTCCTGTTGCTGATGATCCGCCACCTGGCTCCTCTCCTGAATCATCACTCTGAATCTCTACATCAGATATTGATATTGTTCCAGTATATGCAGAGTTTGAATTGTACTGGAATATTATCTCGTTCGCAGCTCCTGTATCCTCCACATCAAATGCAAATGATACCTGTGTCTTGCCATCTGTAAAATTTTCCGCTTTAAGGAATGGATAATCATCAGACTTGGTGTATGTCCATCCATCGCCAGTCTTGATTGCACAGGAAAGCTGGATCGCATTATACGTTCCGTCAGCAGCCTCCGCACCATCCAATCCTGAAAAATCTCCATTAAGTGTTACATTTGCCGTGAGCACAGCCTTTTTACCCACAGACACATCATCGATCCTGCCTAACTCTGGGTATGTACCTTCATCATTGCTGGCATAAATTTTATCTGTCCACTTGGCATCTGCGCCAGTGTCAAATACCAGTTTGTCTGTAGTGATGCTCCACGCCATTTCCGCAGACGGCTCTGCTGCATCAGCTGAGACTATTGCCCCTGCACTTCCCCAGAATGAGCCAACCATTGCAACTGCACATGTCACAGCAACAAGTCTTGTTCTAAATCTCACCATATTTCCTTACCCTTTCTTTTTTGTGATATTCCTCCACTTTACTCACCACGAACAGCCTAATTCGTGATTAATATTTATACATATACTTATATTAACTCATTTTTTAATTGTTGAACATGTCATTAATTACCGAATATTTAAGTTGTTTTTTATTGCTTTTGCACGCCATATTAGTCAATAATTTAAGTTATTTGCAATTAATATTAGTTTCTTGTTACCGCACGGATTGTTACAGCTCGCAGAGCGGGCAATCAGTGGTTTAACACACGTTGTAATTAATACATAAAAAAGCCAGCTGGCATAATACCAACTGGCTTTATATTAGTTTATTCATTTTTCAAATATTGAAGTATCTAATCAAAATATCTGAATGCTTCCACACATGCCATTGATTCTTCCACTATATTATAAATATCTATGAAAAAATTCGTTGTGCCTAGAGATTAAACTTACCGGAATATAAACTATCAGGGTACGAATTGCATCTACTCATAACATGCACTGCATGAACTTGTATATGTACCAACCTCTTATAAGCACTGGTCTTGCGGTATGTGATATGACCTGATGCCCTTGAAACACCACTCATATCTTGTGTTTTGAACAATCACGATGGATCAAATCTGGTATCAAATACCTGCGTCCTGGCACTTCAATCATGCTATATACAGCATCTACATGTGGACTGATTCAAGATTTATCTTAAAGGCATCTCGTGTGGAAACAACTTCCCAGTTCTGAGTTACCATCATGATAAAAATGTTCTTCAATTGTCTCCAACGGAACCTCCTCCTTTCGTGAACTTGTACCACGGATCTCTGTTTCCTGCGCACCATGTGTAAAGTCTTTTTCACGATTCTATAAATCTCTGAGATAACTTCGTACATGTTACGTGTCACGGGTGACAATCTATGGTGTGCCATCTGTATCTTTTTCAAATGGCCGTTCTTTAATGTACCTTTATTATACATGATGCAAGGCAAATCGTCAACATATTTTTTGACAATTTATCAATTTTATTGTCATTGTTGTTGCGTTTTATTATCAAATTGTCTTTTATGTATATAATTGTGTGAATATTATACACATTTTATCTGTCCATCTTCTATCCTTACGATACGATCGGCCTGATCTGCTATATTTCCATCGTGGGTAACCATAATTATAGTCTGTCCATCTTCACTCTGCAGTTCTCTAAGCAGTCTCAGGACTTCTTTTCCTGATTGAGAGTCCAGATTTCCGGTAGGTTCATCGCAGAGCAACACTTTTGGTTTGTGTATGAGCGCTCTGGCTATCGCAACCCTCTGCTGCTGTCCACCGGACAACTGTGACGGATAATGTGTCAGTCTCTCTGAAATTCCAAGTTTTTCAGTAAGCTTATCAAAGTACTCCTCATCTACCTTAACCTTATCTATCATCATTGGCAGGAATATATTTTCCTTTGCTGTCAGCTCTGGCACCAGATTGAAGAACTGGAATACGAAACCTATATTTTTTCTGCGGAATTTTGCAAGCTGTGCATCTGAATATCTGAGTATATCTTCATCATCATAGAATATCTCTCCTTCTGCCTTTGTATCCAGTCCGCCCATCAGATGCAGCAATGTTGACTTTCCACTGCCTGATGTTCCTATAATCGCCGTAAATTTTCCATACTCAAATTCCACGTTACAGTTGCGAAGTGCATGAACAGCATTTGTTCCTTCACCATACGTCTTATTTAAATCCTTTATCTGAATCATATGCATCGTCCCCCTTACTCTTTTTCAGCCAGATCATCAATTATCTCTTCCGATTTCTTCTTATGAATGACCAGCACCGTAATAATCGTCGAAATCACAACAAGGAATGTTCCTATCAGTACCAACGCTCTTCCCATAGGGACAACAAATATCTCGCTGTCGAACAGAAATACATGCTGGAGTCTCGTTACCTCTTTTATAACATCTGCATCGACGTTCCATAAATCTGTCTCCGGCCAGTTGAACATGTTTAGCGCCTGTTCGTACTTGTAGCGCAAAAGCCATCTCATGCCATACACCATACCGGCTCCGACAGCACATGATACTAGGGCATTTCTTATGTTATGCCATATAAACGTCATGTTCCATGAGTGCTTCTCCATTCCAAGAGCCCGCATGATCGCCACGTTCCGCCTGCCATTCTGGTAACGCATGGTGACAAGTTCCCAATATCCCCATGCCGCCATGATAAGAAGAATAAAGAACAGACATATTGTGCTCGCATACTGTGATATATATGCCTCACGATACTCCTTATCACACTCATCTATCGTTCGTATCCTGAGTTCCATTGAAGAGTCCAATATGTCAGCAAACCTGGATACAACTCTATCAATATCTCCCCTGTTGCTTAGAGATATATATGTAACGTCATAACATGTCTTAAACATCCCAATACTGACTGCTGTGTCCTGTGAGGCCACTATTGCATATCCATACTGTGAAGCTCTGCCAAGACCTGCATACAATATCGGATCGCTCTCCTTTGTGGTCTCCGGAATCACAATTATCGCATCCACGATTTCAACAGTCTCCTTGTATTCGCCTTTTCCGTTCACTGTCATTGTATGCATTACATCGCCTATCTTATATGGCGACTCCGCGGTCATTCCGTCATATTCATATTCAACACACGCCACACCATTTTCATGGGTACCTATTGCCCCCTCTTTTACATATTTATCCAGCTTTCTCATTCCGTTATCATCCAGCCATATCGCTGGAACGTTGAAATAAAATCTATCGTCTGCATGATAGAATTCTTCTGTATCTTCCGGAAACTGGACCTCCGCCTGCCACAATCCATCCGGAATATCCTCGTCATTTCTATCATAAAATATATCAAAGCCATCGTTTGTGGAGAAACTCTCTATTGACTTTACTTCGTTCATATCCGCAATGCTCTTGCGCCCATCCTCAGTAAGTCCTGTATCTGTAAGCAATACTCCACCAGTAATCCCCGACCCCTGATCATAAAGGCATATATCTACATCACTGGTTTCCATATCCAATTGTCCATATGTATAATATGTGTCTCTGTCCAGATCATCATTGTGAAAATATCCTTTTCCCTTGCCGTCCATAGAGCAGAATGCGTAGCACATCACCGCCGCAAACAGGATCAGGGCAACAGACAACATCTGCATTGTATTTGCAAATGGAATACCGGAAACCACCGATTTGATTCTCCCGAATGATCTCACACGATCTCTTCTTATAAGTCTTCTTGATTTTATATGAAGGTATATATAAAAAAGTAAATATCCAAGAGTAAATGTACCTGTTGCACACACAACAGAGATTACAAATGGATTTTCTGTAATCTGCTGTACACACCACTCCACTGTATAACCGCGCAATTTAGGCAGCCTCAGAAAACGACTTTGAATCTCGAGTATGACCTCATATACAGTGATTCCAACGACTCCGCCGCATATCACTCCTGAAACCAGCAGGATTCCCCATTCCAATATATGTATCCAAGCCACTTTCATCCGGCTGGCTCCTATATCTCTCACGATATCCAGGGATTTCTGCCTCTCGCTCATAACAGTTATCATCACGCCAAACAGGGATATAGCCGACAAGATCACAGCAATAACACTGAAATATAGTATTCCCTGGACAGAGTCCGACAGATAACTTTCGCTGTTAAGCTTCTCGTTTCCAAGGGTAATGTTGCAGATATCTTCTGCAGCCGATCTGCTGCGGCCGGATCTTGGCCATATTCCAGTTTTGTCATAATAATCCTGCGCAAACTCTTCCATAGCGCTCTCCGACTGCTCTGTTATCTCGTCATCACCATACAGTGAGACAGCAGTATATACGAATGTATTCTCATCCAAATCACAGTCATCCCGCCACAGATATATAGTTGGCATCTGTACTTCCGAAAGGTCAGATCCCCAGTCTACTCTGTTCTCCTTAAGATCTCTTCTGCTGTCTGTACACAATACACCTGTGATAGTAAACGTAATCTGTCCCACATGTCTACCTGTTCTCAACAGATATGTATCATCCAAATCATAACTGTCAAATGTTACTTCCTTTCCAACATACGAGTCAGGATCAACAGTAAAAAACATATCCTCCAACACATAATCGTACACTGCTGCCTCCCCGGTTTTTTCAGGGAATCTTCCCGACGAAAGCTTTACATATTCAAGATCCTCTGCCGCATCGTCAATATATGTACCATATGTATACTGTGTTTTGTCATTTCCCAGCTTTCCACATATAGCCGTACGCCCGATCATGCTGACCCTTTTGTCTTCTGACATCTCCTCATAGGCATCACTGCCAAGATTGCTATACAGATAAAATGTCTTACTACTTCCCCGCAGCTTGTCATCATACTGCCGTCTACATTCTGTTCTCTCCATCAAAAGTGCAATCAACAGGAAAGCCGTTAATATCACTATCGAGGTAAGCATGCTCGCAAACTGCTTTTTATGATATCTCCAGTATTTTGTTATCAGAAATAAGTTTGTTTTCATATGTCCCCCCTATCTTAAATTATCCCCCATGTTGTCCCTGCTTTTATAATAAACTTATATACATATATTCCGCAATATATGGGAATCTTAAATCTTCTTCAAAAAAATAACAGGAGCCCTACATATGAGACTCCTGTTATTTGACATTTTATATTAGTGCCTGATATTTTACTGGTGATAATAACTCAGGAAATCAGCCAGCTTTGCGGTTGCCTCCTTGAGTATCTCCATATTCGGAAGATATACTATTCTGAAGTGATCCGGATCCTTCCAGTTAAATCCCGTTCCACATGTGACGAGGATGTGCTTATCCCTCAAAAGATCAAGAGCGAACTGTTCATCATTTGTGATGTTGAACTTCTCCTTGTCAAGTTTCGGGAATATGTAGAACGCTGCCTCCGGCTTAACCACACTTATTCCCGGTATATCGCAGAGTGCTTTGTATATATACTCCCTCTGATCATAGATCCTTCCTCCCGGCAAGAGCAGCTCATCTGCACTCTGGTAGCCTCCAAGACAGGTCTGAACTATACTCTGAGCAGGAACATTCGAGCAAAGTCTCATGGATGACAGGAGGTTAAGTCCCTCTATGTATCCCTTCACATTGCTCTTGTTTCCGCACAGACACATCCAGCCAACTCTGTAACCTGCAACTCGGTGTGACTTACTCAGTCCGTTAAAACTTATCGTGAAAAGGTCAGGTGCCAGTGAAGCCAGAGCCACATGCTCTTTATCATCCATGACGAGCCTGTCATATATCTCATCGGCAAAAAGGATAAGTTCATTCTCCCTTGCAACCTGAACTATCTGCTCAAGAACCTCCTTTGGATAGAGAGCTCCTGTAGGGTTGTTAGGGTTGATGACTACGATTCCTTTTGTTCTTGAGGTTATTTTCTTCTTGATATCTTCTATATCCGGATACCAGTTGGACTGCTCATCACAAAGATAATGAACCGCTGTTCCTCCTGCCAGGTTAACAGAAGCCGTCCACAACGGATAGTCAGGCATCGGGACAAGTATCTCATCTCCCGAATCAAGCAGTCCCTGCATGGACATGGTGATAAGTTCGCTGACTCCATTTCCTGTATATATGTCATCGATTCCCACATTTGGAATATTCTTCAGCTGGCAATACTGCATGATCGCCTTTCTTGCAGAAAAAAGTCCCTTTGAATCCGAATATCCCTCGGTATCTCTGAGGTTATATGCCATATCCCTTACAACTTCATCAGGTGCCATAAGTCCGTGCGGTGCAGGATTTCCTATGTTCAGTTTAAGGACATTTACCCCTTCAGCCACCATTCTGTTTGCCTCGTCCATAACAGGACCTCTTATGTCGTAACACACATTGTCAAGCTTTGATGATTTTTCGAATTTTCTCATGATACACACTCCTTTATATCTCTTGATCCCTTGTTGTCTGTGTTTGCTGATTGTTGGTTTTAACTTGCGTTTTCTTCGAGATTACTCCGCATCTGCCGATGCCCGCGAGCAAGCTCGCGCATCGCAGCCGCTTGTCACCCTGAAAACGCAAAATAAAAGCCCTAAGCATACTTATAATATGCTTAGGGCGAACTTTCTTGTCCGTGTTACCACCTAAATTCAGGAACTTATTCCTGCTCTCAGCCGACAGCCATCACTATCGTTGTTCCTATAACGTGGAACCTTCCGTTGACCACTACCCGGAAAACTTTCGCGGTCACAGCTCGGGGACTGCTTCCTTAAGGTGTCCTATAGGCTCGCACCAAACGCCTACTCTCTGAAGTGACAGTGACTTAAGTACTCCTTCCTGTCTTTGCCTTTATCTGATTTTTAGGATAGCATTCTGATGTCGTGTTGTCAAACAGTTTTTTTATTTCATAAATGCACACTCATCCTCGTTACAGAGTATTCCCTCTGGATTGTACATATTCATATGGAATACATGACCACTGTCAGGATTGTTCTGTCCATACGCTTTTGTGATATGTGCAATTCCAACTTTGTTCAGCACCTCATCCAACACTTTTGTATGTGATGACAGATCATCATTTACACTGTACATGAGATACGCCTCCGGGAAATCAGCATTTACATAATCAAGCTGATCCTTAAACAGCTTGTACTGTTCCTCAGTCACAGCATTTTTCAGATACCATGCGGATACATTGTCATTTCTCTCTGCCATATTGTATGCACCACAGTTAAGGCAGACCTTCTTAGGCAGTAGATCATATGTGAAGAAATCAAGCTTTTCCCTGTAATCACTGTTTGATGCTATGATGCAATAATTTGCCGTGAGCTGTGCCCCCGCCGAATCACCGACCATATAGAAGTTATCCATATCTATTCCAAGTATCTGGGAATTTTCGTGAATGTATCTCACCATATACGCCACATCCTCTATAGCAGCAGGATATTTGTTCTGCGGTGACAATCTATAGTTGAAGTTCACCACCACATACCCGTGCTCCGCAAGAAGACAGCAATAGTGGCTGTACAGTTCCTTATCACCATAGAACCAGCCTCCGCCATGCACGCTCACTATCACCGGATATTTTCTGTTTTCATCTGACATATATGATATAGGAACACAGATATCCATGTAGCTGTTGGATGTATAGCTTGCAGAATCCACGTCTGCGGCATCCCCGGAATCGGCAAAGAATATAGTGTTCCTCTCTACACCTTTGTTCCATATTTCAATCAGATCATTGAAACGGACCTCATCAAGCTCCTTTTTGTAATCCAGATTCTTTATCTGTACAACATTTGCCGGATATTCAAGCCCTCTGTCTCTCGCCGCATCATTTGCTTTCCATGCATGACGCATATTTACCCATGCCGGAAGATTCTTGTCCACCGCACCTCGGCTGAATATCTCTGCTACGTTCTTCATCATTCTTTCTCTGTCCATAATTTCCTCCATTATTTTAATCTCTGTGCTGTATCCTGAAATAGTCCAGGTACTTTTTAAACTTATCCTGCGCAGTAAGGCAGGTATCCCGCAGATCTCCTCTTTCTCTATTCCATTCTGAAAGTCCTCTATAGTAATACCATTTGAGATCTTCATCTATGATAAATGGAACTATATCATATTTCAGACACTCCTTGAACAATATCAGCCTGCCAACCCTGCCATTGCCATCTTGAAACGGATGAATACTTTCAAATTCATGGTGAAAATCCAGAATATCATCTAGTGTCTTTTCATTGAGCTTGCGGTATCTTGCAAGGAGATTTTTCATTTTCTCTGGAACTTCTTCCGGCAAAGCCGTATCATGACCGCCCACCTCATTCGGAACTTTCTTGTAATCTCCCACCGCAAACCATTCTTTTCGTGAGTCCTGAGTTCCATTCTTTAGAATCAAATGCAGCTCCTTTATCATTTTCTCACTTAATAAGTTCTTTGCATCATCGATCACCAGATCTATACACCTGAAATGATTGGTCGTCTCGACTATATCGTCAACATTTATCGCCTGATCACTCACGCCTATAGTATTTGTCTCATATATATACCGTGTCTGATCATGACTGAGCCTGCTGCCCTCTATATGATTGGAATTGTAAGTGAGATCCACCTGTATCTTATGATAAATGCCACCTTTAATTCCATTTTTTTTCTCTTCTCTCAGCACAGTCAGCAGCTCCCGGTTCTCTTCTCCCGCAGATTGACGCATTGGTTTCTGCGCAGAATCCGGTATATTCCACGTCTTTCCCGTCAGAAAAGCCCCAGGAATCTTATCATGAGCGCAGTAATTTCTAACGGTTCGTTCTGACACATTCCATTTTTTTGCAGTCTCTGCAACTGAAATATAACCCATGAAAATCCCTCCTTTTACGCAATGGGCTTTTATCATCTGCACAGTGTTTTGTATAGAGATAGTATATGCCGTTACCGGCAAGAAATCAACTTTTTCAAGATTTGAAACCGTTCATTCCTTGCCGATAACGGCATATCTTACATTACTCATATATAGGTTCAAAGTCGTCTGCTCCGTGTCCACACAGAGGACATACATAATCTGCCGGGAGCTCACTTCCCTCATATACATAGTTACATATCTTGCAGCGCCATCCCACTATCTTCTTATCTGTCTTAGGAGGCTTGTCTGCCTTTGGCTTTACATGCGCCTGATAATCAGCATATGTGAGAGGAGCCTTGTCTGACAGCATCTTCGCATCAACCACCTCCGCGATGAACAACGTGTGTGTTCCAAGGTCATGACGCTCAACCACCCTGCCACTGATGACCGCGCAGGCATACCAGCCCATGTATGGGATTCCGTTGATATCCTCCGGCATCTTTATTCCTTCGAATTTGTCCACGTCTCTTCCCGACTGGAAACCGAAGTGCTTTATCGAGTCAAATGTACACTGCTCGTCAAGTACACTAAGGGCAAACACACCACTCTCCTTGAGCAGATCACATGTGTAATTCGTGTTGAGAACCGATATCGCAACCCGCGTTGGATTGTTCGCCACCTGTATACAGGTGTTGATGATGCAGCCATTTGCCTTGTCGCCCAGCTTTGTGGACAACATGAAAATCCCGTATGATAAACTGTAGATCGCCTTTTTATCCATGATAATAACCTCCTTGTTAATCATAATTAATCAGTTATATAGATTTATTCTCAATAAGATATTTCTATAATACCACATTATCATGCAAAAAGCTCCCCCTGTTTATCACAGGGAGAGCCTTTATTTAGTGAATAAATCTATCTCTCAACAGATATTATGTCATTTATGCCGTTGTCTGATTCCTGATAAAATACTTTTATTTTATCCCCGCTCTGTATAAATATCAGTTCCTCGTTCTCTGAGAAATCCTGCTTGTATACATTGCCATTTTCATCCGTGATATACACATATGTCGTCTCATCCATGTTGATATATTTGATATCAGCTACCGTGATCTGTCTGTTTGGTATATCGTCCGTCATGCTCTGCGTACTCTTAAGTCCGTTCTCTGCCAGCAGCTTGTTGTACGCCGCAAGTGCGTCCTTCTGGGTAGTGCCTGTAGCTACAATATTGTACTTCTCCACATCGACAAGCGCATACATCTTTACCAGGCCACCGTTGTCCTTTAAGACCATGATGTAGGTTGGTATTCCGCTGATATTGATGAGTGATGGGAAGGATGCCTTATAACCAAGATGCTGTACCTGCCCCTCTGCCGATGACATGGCTGAGTATTCCTCTGCACCTGCCACCTTATAATATTTGCTCTCTCCTGTCCGGAGATTCATCAGAGCAAATCCTATGTTGGACTCGTCACCATTTACCGATGTGACACCTGTATATACCCACACATCGCCGTCCATAACCTTGTAACCATAATCATCCGTAGTCCTCTTGCAGCCCTTATTGCCAAATACGCTGTTCCAGTAGCCGCCTGAGAGTTCGCCGTACCAGTCGTATTTCTGGCACACCAGGTCGCCATCATATACACGGTCCACCCAGTGTGGAACATCACTGACTTCATGATACTCTGTATCGCCCGTACACGGATCGCATATAACCACGCCCTTTACATCCTTTGCACCGAAGAGTCCTGCATGCGACTCAAGAACCGGACAGATGTAATATGGATTGCCATCGTCATTGAGCTCCAGATAGAAACCTTCAAATATATATGTCGGATAAGCCATCTGGACATGTCTGTACAGGTTCTTGTTGAAATACGCTGAAGGTGAATACACTATAGGCTTTTCAGTCTGTATATAGTGTGCCTCATTCTTTACCGGATCGACAAGAACATAACCCGGGATTCCGTTCTTCCTGTTGTTCATATATTTGATGAAGCCCGCATAGTTGAGTGCTGCGACCTTCATCGGCGCGCCATTGTAATCTATAGTGCTGTAATTTCCGCTGACCTCATACTGGCTGACCACATCCGAGAGTGAACCGACGGCTCTCTCACCTATGATCCTCGCTGTGCTTGTATCCATCAGCGCAATGTCATTTATCTGCCTGCTCTCAGGGATATCTGTCTGAAAATCTCCATCCTCTATATTGATGAGGCTTGCGTACTTTGATGCACAAAACAGTTTGGATGACGCTGCCACCATGATAAGTCCGACCGCTATCATTATTACTATTATCCATGCCACCGGCTTTGTCGCCTTCGTTGCGACACTTCTGGTATCATTACTCTCCACCGTGAAATCAAGCGTACAAAAGCCAACAAGCGCAACTGAAATGACCATCCATACCCAGAAACTTGTACTCTGTATATTGATCGCCGGTGTTGCCGCATAATAGTATATAAGCTCTCCCACAACAAGCACTGCAAATGCTATCGCATTCCATTTGCCGAGCCTTCCTGGGGGCTTTGCAAATATCTCCTTTGCCGCTCCTGTGCTTTTCTTTTTCTTTGTCTGTTTACCCATGTTGCCCTTCTTTCCAGCTTACCACGATCTGATTTTTCGCTGCATATACTTACCGGATCGTGTCTGCCATTAATCTATCTACTCCATATGTCTGCCCCATATATTATCATCTATTCCGATAAAAATATATATCTATCCGGTATATGTTATGCCTCGTATCGTTCTGCCAGTGAACGATTGTATATATGTGCTCTCCTGTGCTTTTTGTTATCCTTTTGCCTTCTCTATCCACTTCACAGCCTTCGCCAGCCTCTTCCCGGAATCGGCAAAATGTCCACCTGGATTTATCTCATATATAACATCATTGTCTTTTTTGAGAAGTTCGCAAATCTCCTTTGTTCGATCCGCCACAGTTGCCATCAGCCTGTCTGACGTTCTCGATTCCTTGCCGCCGAGGCTGATGTATATACGTTTATTCGCAAGTGTTGGCTGGCTGTTTACATATTCCACAAATCCCGGATACCACATTGAACCTGAACATGTGGCACACCCGGCAAATATATCAGTCTGGTACATTGCCCAAAGTGCAAAAAGCCCGGCAAGCGAATATCCCATGATATAAAGAGGTCTGTTCGCCTGGCTTTGAATATCCAACTGCGGTACGACCTGCTGTTCTATATAATCCAGTGTCCGTCCTGCCGGCCTCTCCGGCAAATGATCCATCGACCTCATCCGATCTCCACGGTGAGAGATACCTGTTCCAGTCATCTATCTGTATCGCAACAAGTGTAAACTGTTCTTCTCCCACCAGTTCTCTGATAGAATCCGCTGTGTGCTCCAGTTCATCTCCCCTGTGTGGGTACATGACCCAGAGGATGATCGGACCATTTCCCGAAGATATAAGTGTGTGTACCTGCATGTTTTTCATCTCCTATAGTGTGTCGGCTATCTTCTGGACTTCCTCCACTGATATGTTCAGTTTCTTCGCTATCTCTTCTATAGGAACCTTCACATCCAAATATGCCCTCACTGCACCCTTTAATTCTCCTCGCGCCTCGCCTATAGATATTCCTCTTTCTTCTCCTCTGGCTTCCGCCCTATCAAGTACTTCACACATATTTTTTAAACCTCCTTTATTTCCGTTAGCCTGCGCCTGTTCAAATCTTTCGTCCTGCGTCAATACGCTCATGAGCTTTAACACCTCGTCAACATGTTTTATAGTCTCTTTGGATGGTATGTAATCTTTGTTGATCCGCATTTGCACAAAATAATCGGCAACAATCCTAAAGTCACTTTTAAACATTTTCACCTGCTCCGGTGTAAGATAAGCTATCTCAAAAATGTTTATTTTATAGTCACTGACATATGTTTTCCATTCATCCGTTATATCAAGAATATCGTAGAGAGACCGCCCCTTTATCCATCTTTTTTGTCCGAAATAAAGCACAATTGTAACAACCGGGTATATTTCTCCACCCTTTACCAACAATTGCCTTTTATATGCAGCACCATCATATGCTATAACACGGAGAGCCTCCTTTGAATCTACATCCGTCTGATGTTCAAATCCAATAAACGCTATATGTACATTCTTACCCTTTAGAACCTTTGATACATCGCGCTCTTCCTGATGGATCTCACCATCTGTTTTATACTGGCTTTTATCCTTTATGCTCTCCAGCATATTCTCATCAACAATTGTTTTTCCACCGAACAACAATACATTTACTATATCTGCAAATACATCATTATAATCTGCCAGTATCTTTTCTGTTATATCCTTTTCTCCCATACAAACCTTCCTCCTCTTGTTTCTATGAAAAGTAAAGAAACCAATAGAGGATAGTTGCATGAATTTATAGCCATATTTTTTATAATTATACTATAGCAAAACCTGAGCGGCAACACACCTCTACCGTCTCCATATTAATTTGAATTATTTTGTGATAATCGCAGTGAAGTACTGCAAAGATCAATTTCGGAATTACACATAACATGATAAACCCATTTCAAATGAACGTTTATTGGAACTGCAAAAATCAGCTACACAAAAATAAAATTTCACAAGATATAATGATCATCTGTGGGTAATCAACTTGCTCACGGATGATTTTTATTTATACGGCGGTTTTTCATAGTTGACTTATTGCGGAATCTGTATTATATATTATAATACAGATAATACAAGAAGGAGGGCCACCACATGATCATAGAGCTTGACATGAGCAGTGACACACCCATATACGTACAGCTGCGCAATCAGATAGTAAAGGGAATCGGCAAAGGCGAGATACAGCCAGGCGAAAAGCTTCCCACTGTAAGACAGCTTGCGGCGGATGCCGGCGTGAACACAATGACTGTGAATAAGACATACCAGATACTAAAAAATGAGGGATATATCAGAACTGACAGAAGGCTTGGAGCATTTGTATCAGAAAATATCAATATGGACGCCGAGTTCCGTGACAAGCTGGAGTCAGAGTTGGAACTTCTGTCCGCCGAGGCAAGCATAACCGGAATGAACCGGGATGATTTCCTCAAGTTGTGCGATGAAGTATATTCCAAAATGAAGTCTTCTCCAATCCAAATATCCACTTAAATTACTAGAAAGGAGCAACATATGAGCATAGCATTATTTATCATATTCCTGTTTATGAACTTCTTCATACTGCTCATAATGAAGTTCGTATATACAAGTAATTATTCGTATACCGAAGGAATGCTCCTGGGTGTCCACATTCCAAAGGAACACATTGAAGACGAAACCGTCCTGAATATTGTTGCTGCCGCCAGACGTAAGATGAACCGGATTATCTGGATAAATCTCATCCTTGGAACAGCCCTGTGCTTTGTCGTATTCTGGGAGATCATTATATTCATACTGGCATACACTGTCTGGATGATCGCATTCTGTTTCTGGATAACATATGCAAACAACTCTGCGCACAGGAAAATGTATGCCCTAAAGATGAAAAATGATTGGGTGGTCCCTGATCAAAGAAGAAAACGTTACATTGATACAAATGTGTCAACCCAGATCGGCAAAAGTGAGATCAGTTTCAATTATCATGGAATAATAATCCTTGTAGAGCTCATTTGCCTAGTGCCATTTGTGATAGGGAAAAGTGCGGTCATATCAACCACAATGATAATAATGGGACTCTGCTCCGTCCTGATGTCACTTACATCCATGATATTCCACATATATGTAAACCGGCACGAGCGAACTGTGTACAGCTCGGATACCCAGCTCAACCAGACCGTCAACAGAACCATGAAGATATACAAGGGACTAGCAATGCTGATTCTTTCGGCAACAAATGCTGTCGCATGGGTATATATCACTATTGACACCCTGATTCATTGCATATCATCAGCCAGTAAGTCCCGGCAAATTTCGCTTTCTGATATCCTAAATTTCAAGGGTGCGCTTGTAGATGTCTCACTGTGCAGCTCCGCACTCTATGTCTATATATTTGTCCAGACTCTTGCTGCCATCGGATTGTTTGCACCTCTCCTCATGGCACAAAGCAGAAAACGTGAACTCTTGGCCGCCGACACCCAGCCTCTCTACGTGGATGACGACGAATACTGGAAAACCGGATATTACTACAATCCTTCCGACCCGCATGTGCTGGTTCAGAACAGATTGCAAAGTGGAAATTATACATTTAACTATGCCACCAGGAGCGCAAAGATTTTTACAGGACTTACATATATCCTTATCACCGCCTGCATTGTCTGGACGATAGGCGTGCTTGTGCCATTCATAAACGTGCATATTGACACTCATCTTGACTCCAACAAACTCACAGTGTCTGCTGCCATATACTCATCGGAGATATATTTTGATGACATCGAGGAGGTTCAGCTTCTGAATGAACTGCCAGACGATGATTTTGTTCGCACAAACGGAGGTGCCACCGATGAATACCTGATCGGCCATTTCAAGAGCAGCACCTACGGCAAATGTGAGCTGTATGTATACGCAGACAGTTATCCCATCATCATGATAAAGACAAGGGATGAAGTGATATTTATGAACACCAAGGATTCTGATGATACTTATTCTATCTTCGAATCCATACATTCATGAGATAACGCCAAAACAGGCACAATAGATAAGACCATCATGCATTTTAACACTAAATACATGATGGTCTTTTGATCTGTTCACACATAGCCATTCCGTCTATGCTATCATTTTCTTAAGAAATGCTCCCTGTTAGGATACTCCTGCCTGAACGCCGCCAGTGCGGCACTCTGAAGTATGGCAAATTCCTTGTCCATGTGCAGCATGTGCGGCGCGTCAAATGCTATGGAGCTTATCTGATCTGCGATCTTCTTCGCCACGCCCTCATCCGAGAGCTGCCCCATACCAAATGCTATGGATGTGAAACCTCTGCCGCCTCTGCTCACCTCGATGAACTTGAGAAACGCATTCTTGAGTTCATATAGCAATATCTCCTGTTCCTCGACACTTCTTCTGTCTGCGTCGAACAGGCAGAGCTTGCTTATAATCTCCACAGCCTGTTTCTTTTTCTGACCTCCGATGTCAACAGAACCGCCCTCCGATATGTATTTGAGCTCCATAAGGCAACCCACAAATGCATCATTCTTCGGCTTTCTCTTGCCATATCTCGCCGTCCACAATCTCTGACGGAA
>ENA-OPNH01000788-OPNH01000788.1-human-gut-metagenome-genome-assembly--contig:-NODE-788-length-22658-cov-2.350263_pt1 | contig 22658 bp, 15 predicted proteins | sample MGYA00241537_ERZ501771 | MGnify/ENA primary metagenome ERZ501771 (study PRJEB25962, sample SAMEA2042608) | human gut metagenome | biome: human gut; feature: human-associated habitat; material: faeces...
CATTTTAAATTCCTCCTAAAAAATATATATATTTTTTTATCTTTGAGTGAGCATAGTATATGCCCATTTATATATATTTTACATCAAATTTATAAAATATACAAGCCTATATGTTAAATTTATATCATTTTAATGATTAATTCTTCCTTTTGCACAAAAAGCAGCCTATTTATATCAGTTTTATATATAATTTTTTTAAACAAAATGAACTGCTGTGAAAATTCACACCGGTGCAACCTCACAGCAGTTCATAATTATTTTATTCTATTTCTTCGTTGTCAACTTCTTCGCCGTCGATAGTAATATTAATATCTTTATACATACTCATACCTGTACCGGCAGGAATAAGTTTACCGATGATAACATTTTCCTTTAGACCAAGAAGTGGGTCAACCTTACCCTTAATAGCTGCATCTGTAAGAACCTTTGTTGTTTCCTGGAATGATGCGGCTGAAAGGAAGGAATCTGTTGCAAGAGAAGCCTTTGTGATACCAAGAAGCATTGGTGTGTAGGTTGCCTCTGTGAGTCCCTCTTCACCATTTGCAATTCTTGCACGAACCTCATCGTTAGCAGCATAAAGCTCGCTCTTATCAACAAGAGTTGTTGGGAGAAGCTTTGTAGAGCCGTTATCATCAATTCTGACTTTCTTCATCATCTGACGAATGATAACTTCGATATGCTTATCGTTGATATCAACACCCTGCATACGATATGCTTTCTGAACTTCCTGAATGAGGTAGTTCTGAACAGCTTCTGTACCCTTAATTGCAAGAACATCGTGTGGATTTACAGAACCCTCGGTAATCATTTCACCAGCCTCGATGACCTGACCTTCTTCAACACGAACTCTTGAACCGAATGGAATGAGGTAAGACCTCTGTTCACCTGTTTCATCATTATAAATAACAGCGTGACGGTTCTTCTTGATTTCCTCGAACTTGACAACACCAGCAATTTCACTGATGATAGCGAGATGCTTAGGCTTTCTGCCCTCAAAGAGTTCTTCAACACGAGGAAGACCCTGTGTAATATCTTCAGCTCCTGCGACACCACCTGTATGGAAGGTTCTCATTGTGAGCTGTGTACCAGGCTCACCGATAGACTGAGCGGCAATAATACCAACAGCCTCACCGACTGTAACAGGCTGACCGTTTGCAAGGTTAGCACCATAGCAACGCTTGCAGACGCCGTGCTTTGCACGACAATGGAGAATTGAACGAAGCTTAATGCGTTCAACACCCTTGCTGACGATAAGGTCTGCTTCATCATCACCCATAAGCTTATCCTTAGAAACAAGAACCTCGCCTGTTGCTGGGTCTTTGAAATCTTCGCAAAGGTATCTGCCGAGAAGTCTTTCGTGGAAGCTTTCGATAGATTCCTTACCCTCTTTAATCTCGAATACTTCGATACCATCAGTAGTACCACAGTCGTCCTCTCTGATGATAACATCTTGTGAAACATCAACAAGTCTTCTTGTAAGATAACCTGAGTCAGCCGTTCTAAGAGCTGTATCGGCAAGACCCTTTCTCGCACCACGAGATGAAATAAAGTATTCCAAAATGTTAAGACCTTCACGATAGTTAGCTCTGATAGGAATTTCTATTGTCTTACCTGCTGTATTCGCAATAAGTCCACGCATACCAGCAAGCTGTCTAATCTGGCTCATAGAACCACGGGCACCAGAGTCAGCCATCATAAAGATTGGATTATATCTGCCGAGGTTAGCCTGAAGTGCGTCAGAAACATCATTTGTTGCAGTTTCCCAAACCTTAAGAACCTTTTCGTAACGCTCTTGGTTAGACATAAAGCCTCGCTTATACATCTTTGTAACCTGGTCAACCTGCTTTTCTGCACGAGCGATAATATCTTTCTTTGTTGGTGGAATTTCAGCATCACAAACAGCAACAGTAATAGCACTCTTTGTAGAATACTTATATCCCTGTGCTTTAACAGCATCGAGAACCTCAGATGTTCTCTGTGTGCCATGGATTCTTATACACTTATCAAAGATTTTTCCAAGCTGCTTTTTACCAACAAGGAAGTCAATCTCAAACTTGAGGTCATTTTCAGGGTTAGTTCTATCAACAAAGCCCAAATCCTGTGGAATAGGTCTATTGAAGATGATTCTACCAACAGTTGTATCGACAAGACCTGTCTTCATAACACCATTGATTTCGAGAGTTCTTCTGACCTTAATCTTAGCGTGAAGGCTGACAACCTTTGCATCATAAGCCATAATAGCTTCATCGCAATCACGGAAAATTTTTCCCTCGCCTGGTTCGCCGTCCTTATCAAGTGTAAGATAGTATGAACCAAGAACCATATCCTGAGTAGGAACTGTAACTGGTCGTCCATCTGATGGCTTGAGGAGGTTATTTGAAGCAAGCATGAGGAATCTTGCTTCTGCCTGAGCCTCTGCTGAAAGCGGTACATGGACAGCCATCTGGTCGCCGTCGAAGTCAGCGTTAAATGCTGTGCAAGCAAGTGGGTGGAGTTTCAATGCTCTACCCTCTACGAGAACAGGCTCGAATGCCTGAATACCAAGTCTATGAAGTGTAGGAGCACGGTTGAGAAGAACCGGGTGTCCCTTGATAACCTTTTCAAGTGCGTCCCAAACCTCTGGCTTTGCTCTTTCAACAGCCTTACGAGCAGCCTTGATGTTGCCGGCAGCATTATTTTCAACAAGGATTTTCATAACGAAAGGCTTAAAAAGCTCAAGAGCCATTTCCTTAGGAAGACCGCACTGATACATTTTAAGTTCAGGTCCAACAACGATAACCGAACGACCTGAGTAGTCAACACGCTTACCGAGAAGATTCTGACGGAAGCGTCCCTGCTTACCTTTAAGCATATCGGAAAGTGACTTCAAGGCTCTGTTATTAGGGCCTGTAACTGGTCTGCCTCTTCTGCCGTTATCTATAAGTGCGTCAACTGCTTCCTGAAGCATTCTCTTTTCATTTCTGATGATAATATCAGGAGCATTAAGCTCTAAAAGTCTGCTAAGTCTGTTATTTCTGTTGATAACTCGTCTATAAAGGTCGTTAAGGTCAGATGTTGCAAAGCGTCCGCCATCAAGCTGAACCATAGGACGAATATCCGGAGGAATAACAGGAATTACATCGAGAATCATCCATTCAGGTCTATTGCCTGAAAGACGGAAAGATTCTACAACTTCAATTCTCTTGAGGAGTCTTACTCTCTTTTGACCAGAAGCATTTTCGAGTTCTTCCTTAAGTTCATCAGAAAGTTGGTCGAGGTCTATTTCTGCAAGAAGCTTTTTGATAGCTTCTGCACCCATCATAGCCTCAAAATCGTCTTCATACTTTTCTTTAAGGTCTCTATACTCTTTTTCTGTAAGGCACTGCTTTTTCTCGATTTCTCTTACATTGCCCGGATCAGTAACAATATACATTGCAAAGTAGAGAACCTTTTCGAGTGTTCTTGGTGATATATCAAGGATAAGCCCCATTCTTGATGGAATACCCTTGAAATACCAGATATGAGATACAGGAGCAGCAAGCTCGATATGTCCCATACGCTCTCTTCTTACCTTAGAACGAGTAACTTCAACACCGCAACGGTCGCAGATTTTTCCTTTAAAGCGAATTTTCTTATACTTACCGCAGTGGCATTCCCAGTCTTTTTGCGGACCAAAGATAGTTTCGCAGAAAAGACCATCGCGTTCTGGCTTTAGAGTACGGTAGTTAATGGTTTCAGGTTTTTTAACCTCGCCATAAGACCATTCTCTTATCTTTTCGGGTGAAGCAAGACCAATCTTTATAGATTCAAATACATTAAATTCCATTAAATGCTTCCTCCTGTCGATTATTTATCATCATCGGAATTGCCGAAGAAGTCGCCGCCCTCATAGTCGGAATCCTCTCCGAACATATCTTCGTCGGCATCGTCCTTGTCGTTTACGATTCCTCTTTCGTCAAACATATTGTCCTCGTCCTCATCATCACCATCGAGCATATAGCCATCCATAGTGGTCATAACATTTTTCTCGTTAAATTCGGAGTCGGAATCAGCGTTCAGACCAACATCATCATCTTCGTCAAAGTTTTGTCTGAGGTCGATTTCGTTATTATCCTTATCGAGAACCTTAACATCAAGAGCAAGTGACTGGAGTTCCTTAATAAGAACCTTAAATGATTCAGGAATACCAGGTGTAGGAATGTTCTGTCCCTTAACAATAGCCTCATAAGTTTTAACACGACCGACAACATCATCAGACTTAACTGTGAGGATTTCCTGAAGTGTATAGGCAGCGCCATAAGCCTCAAGCGCCCAGACTTCCATTTCACCGAATCTCTGTCCGCCGAACTGAGCTTTACCACCCAAAGGCTGCTGAGTAACAAGTGAGTATGGACCAGTAGAACGAGCATGAATCTTATCATCGACAAGGTGATGGAGCTTGAGGTAGTACATATAACCGACTGTAACAGGGTTATCGAACCACTCACCAGTTCTACCGTCACGCATTCTTGTCTTACACTCGTTAGTAATAATGCCGTCCTTTTTGAAGCATTCTGTAAAGTCAATCTTGCTTGGATTTTCAGGCGGCGGCAATTCTCCTGCCTTCGCCTTTTTCTCTATATCCTTATAAATATCAAAGATGTCATCTTCGTGAGCACCGTCAAAGACAGGCGTCATAATCTTCCAGCCAAGTGCCTTAGCGGCATAACCGAGGTGAACCTCAAGAACCTGACCGATATTCATACGAGAAGGAACGCCCAATGGGTTAAGAACTATATCGAGCGGAGTACCGTCTGGGAGGAATGGCATATCTTCAACAGGGAGTATTCTGGAAACAACACCCTTGTTACCATGACGACCAGCCATTTTATCACCGACAGAAATCTTTCTCTTCTGTGCGATATAGCATCTGACAACCTGATTTACACCTGGCTGAAGCTCATCTTTACTATTTTCTCTTGTGAATACCTTAACATCGACAACGATACCGTATTCACCATGAGGAACTCTAAGGGAAGTATCTCTGACCTCACGAGCCTTCTCACCGAAGATTGCTCTGAGAAGTCTTTCTTCTGCTGTAAGCTCTGTTTCACCCTTTGGTGTAACCTTACCGACAAGAATATCGCCTGTGTGAACCTCTGCACCGATATGGATAATACCACGCTCATCGAGGTCCTTAAGCATATCATCGCCGACATTAGGAATATCTCTTGTAATTTCCTCAGCACCAAGCTTAGTATCACGAGCTTCTGTTTCGTATTCCTCTATATGAATTGATGTATAAACATCATCACGAACTATCTTTTCACTGATAAGAACAGCATCTTCGTAGTTATAACCTTCCCAAGTCATAAATCCGATAAGAGCGTTCTTACCAAGACTGATTTCACCGTTATTTGTTGAAGGACCATCAGCAAGAACTTCGCCCTTCTTAACACGCTGACCTCTGTTAACTATTGGAATCTGGTTGATACATGTATCCTGGTTTGAGCGTGTAAACTTAATGATGTGGAAAGTTTCAGTCTTGCCTGAATCATATCTCATCTTGATTTGGTCAGCACTTACACTCTCAACAACACCATCTTCAGAAGCAAGGATACAAACGCCTGAGTCAACACCTGCTTTATATTCCATACCTGTACCAACGATAGGTGACTCTGTTACGAGAAGCGGAACAGCCTGTCGCTGCATGTTAGAACCCATCAAAGCACGGTTTGCATCATCATTTTCGAGGAACGGAATCATTGCAGTAGCAACAGAAACAACCATTCTTGGAGATACATCCATATAGTCAGCTTTATCACGCTCAACTTCAACGAATTCATCTCTGCATCTACCGTTGATTTTCTCGTGAATGAAGTGTCCTTCTTCATCGAGTGGTTCGTTAGCCTGTGCAACGATATAGTTATCCTCAACATCAGCTGTCATATAGACAACTTCATTTGTAACAACACCCTTATCCTTATCAACCTTACGGAAAGGTGCTTCTATCAAGCCATATTCGTTAATCTTTGCAAAGGTTGCAAGATATGAAATAAGACCGATGTTAGGACCTTCAGGAGTTTCGATAGGACACATACGACCATAGTGGCTGTAATGAACATCTCGAACTTCAAATCCTGCTCTATCTCTTGAAAGACCACCAGGGCCAAGAGCTGAAAGTCTTCTCTTATGTGTAAGCTCTGCAAGAGGGTTATTCTGGTCCATGAACTGTGAAAGTGGTGATGAACCAAAAAATTCCTTGATTGCAGCTGTTACAGGACGAATATTTATAAGCGCATTAGGGGACATATTTTCAAGGTCCTGAGCCTGAAGTGTCATTCTCTCACGAATAACTCTTTCAAGGCGGGAGAAACCTATTCTGAACTGATTTTGAAGAAGCTCGCCAACAGAACGGATACGACGATTGCCGAGGTGGTCGATATCATCAGTATTACCAATGCCGTTTGCAAGACAGTTCATATAGTTGATACTTGCAAAAATATCATCAATGATAATGTGCTTTGGAACGAGGTCATCTCTTCTGCGGCAGATTTCCTTTTTAAGTTCTTCGTCATTATCGCACTCGCCAAGAATTTCGCTGAGAACAGCAAAACGAACACGCTCTTTAATATCGCATTCTTCTTTTGCATCGAAATCAACGAACTTGGAAATATCAACCATTGCGTTAGATATAACCTTAACGATTTTGCCCTCAATATGCTCAACGAAAGCAATATTTACACCTGCATCTTCGATTTCTCTTGCAAGAGCAGGAGAGATAACCTGACCTGCCTCTGCCATAACCTCACCTGTGAGTGGGTTTGCGATAGGCTCTGCAACCTTTTGATTTGCAATTCTATTTGCTATGCCAAGCTTTTTGTTATATTTATAACGACCTACTCTTGACATATCATATCTTCTTGGGTCGAAGAAAAGTGCATTGATATGTGCCTGAGCACTTTCTACTGTTGGCGGCTCACTTGGACGAAGCTTTCTATAAACTTCCTTGAGAGCCTCTTCGGTATTGCTGCATGAATCCTTTTCAATTGTTGCAAGGATTCTTTCGTCAGCACCGAAATAATCTATAATATCTGTGTCGGAGCTAAGACCTAAAGCTCTGATAAATGTTGTAACAGGAAGCTTTCTGTTCTTATCAATACGGACATAGAAAACATCATTAATATCGTTCTCGTACTCAAGCCATGCACCTCTGTTAGGGATAACTGTTGCACTGAAAAGCTGCTTACCTGTTTTATCATATTCCATCTTATAGTAAACGCCAGGAGATCTGACAAGCTGTGAAACAATAACACGCTCAGCACCATTGATAACAAATGTGCCGCTTGGTGTCATAAGAGGGAAATCGCCCATAAATACTTGGCTTTCCTTAACCTCATCTGTTTCTTTATTGTGCAATCTCGCAGTTACACGAAGTGGTGCGGAATGAGTTGCATCTCTCTCCTTACACTCTTCAACACTATAATTGGGGTGCTCGGTATCAAGCTCATAATCAACAAAATCGAGCGTAAGATTACCTGTATAATCAGAAATACCAGAAACATCTCTGAAAACCTCACGCAAACCCTCATCAAGGAACCATTGATATGAATTTTTCTGAATCTCGATGAGATTAGGCATATCAATAACTTCGTCAATACGGGCAAAGCTCATTCTCTCGGTATTACCGAGACGCACAGGTTTGACATTTACCATTTGGCCAATCACTCCATTCATCATTTAACCGTCTTTAACTTTCCCTTTATATATTCGGCAAAGTCATAAAGAAAAATTTTTGAAAAATTAGACTTGATTTTTTGTCGAATATGTGATAATATCTTGTAGTCAAGCACACGAAAAGGGAATATTTATCTATTATGGTGCAGTATATTATTATAAATCCGTGGGAAGCTATTGTCAAGTATTTTTGCAAAGTTTCCTTATTTTTTTGCATTTTTTCAGGATTTATGTAATATCATTTAAATAACGTATTTTGAATTTTAACGCCACTACTTAAGAAACACCCGACTGGGTTGTTATAAATTTAACTTGATATTGGCATTTTAAACAAGAAAAATCTCCTACGCTTACTAAAGCTGTAAGCATAGGAGATTCTTTTTTAATATTTAAGCTGCATTGTTGTATTGTTCGTCAATAGTTGTTTCTTCTGATGAATTGTTTGAAACTTCACAATCTGAGCTTCCGAAAATAGCCATCTGGATTCTTGCTCTCTCTGCGTCCCAATCGTTGATTGTAACAACATCCATTCCGTCAATTTTTGGGCAAGAGAAATTTCCGCCTGATAAATCAGGTACACTCAATGCGGTAACATCATAATTAAGATAGTTCAAAGCATTCTGAGCAAGATAAACAATTTCGCCCTTGTCAAGGTCTGTTTCAATCATAGGTCCGACCTGATATATGATACTCATAATCTGTGCAAGGTTAGACTTCTTCAAATCCTTCATAATAGTATTGAGAACGATTCTCTGACGGTTTGTTCTATCCCAGTCAGAACCAGCACTATCTCTATCTCTTGAATACCAAAGAGCCTGTCGTCCGTTAAGATGAACTACACCGGCCTTTGCAGTAATTTCGTGTCTTGTCTGAACCTGATTGTTCTTCCAGCTCTGCCAGTTTATATAGTCGATTTCCTCGTCAGTAAGCTCAAGGTCTATACCGCCGAGAGTATCTATAATATTTGTAAAGCTATCAAAATCAACTATCGCATATCTGTCTACATCTACGCCGAAATTATATTCGATAGTTTCTATTGCAAGCTCCGCTCCGCCGAGTGCATACGAGGTATTAAGTCTATGAGGAAAATATCCTGGAATTTCAACCCACAAATCACGCAAAAACGATGTCATAACGATGTCACCTGTTCTATTGTTGATAGAAAGCAAAATCATAGAGTCTGAACGACCATAAGCTTCGCCTTCAACTTTTTTATCTGCACCAAAAAGCATAATATTAAGAACATCATTATCAGATTTTAAGGTATCGGGAATAGTCCCCATATTATACGATGTTGTACTGCTTTCTGCCTTTGATGAGCTTGAACTTTTGCTTGAGCTTGAACTATTCTCTGGCAGTTTATTATAGTTTATACGGCTTATTGAGCTATAAGCATATATACACGCCGAACCACCTAATATAAATATAACTGAAACAAGACAGATTGCAATATTAGCAATCCACATTTTCTTGAATTTTTGAGATTTATTTTTCTTTTGGGCATTGCTTGAGGGACGACTTCTTACCTCAACCGGAAAATTGTCTATATCATCATAGCTTGAATATGACGAATCAGAGAAAATATCCTCAAAGTCATCATTCTTGTGATTATCTTGCATAAATTCATCACAACCTTTCTAATATTGCAGTGCATAAGCACATAGGATAAGATGTTTAAATACCTTTCCATTCTTGTCATTATAGCTTATATATCGGCAAAATTCAACGAAATCCGCAAAAATCGGCGATATTAACAGAAAATTTCCTATTATAAATTTTCTGCCGTCAATGAGAAATATAATAAATCCTAAAAACTTATATTATTGTCGGTTTATTCATTATATTTTTTAATTTGCTCATCGAGTGTCATTCCATATGATGGCATAAATTCTTTGATAAATTCTGCAAGCTCAGGTGTCATATTTTCTTCTATTATTTTCCTTGTGCTTTCCTCTGCCTTGCAAAATTCCATATTGCCCATTCGGCGTTCATCAATACATTTTATCAGTGCTGACAATCTATCCGCTGATTTTACGATTTTCCATATTTCTTCATCGCCGTCTTGTACTACAAAATATTTTTCATATTCTTCTCTCAAATCATCTGGGAGAGTTGATAAAAGTCTTTCTCCAGCTTCTTCCTCAACAGCCTTATATGCCTCACGCAGTTTTTTGCTTGAGTATTTTATCGGTGTTGGCAAGTCGCCTGTAATAATCTCTGTGCAATCGTGAAACATTGCATAAACTGCCACTTTATCTGCATCAATGCTTCCGCCGAAACGCTTATTCTTAATTATACAAAGTGCATGAGCAATAAATGCTACTTCAAGGCTATGTTCGCTAAGGTTTTCGTTTCTTGTATTATTCATCAAACCCCAACGATTTATGTATTTAAGGCGTGAAAGCGTAGAAAAAAAGGAATAGCTCATACCAAAAACCTCTCTGAACATTATTTTGCAATAATAATAGCATAATATTCGTCAATGTTCAACAGAATGGTATGAGCCGTTCCTTATTTAGTTATTTTAAAAGACTTTTAGGTGTTTTTATGAGTTGCTATCGAGAATAGTTACCTTTAAGCAGTGCATACTTCCTGGATATGATTCCGCAACCATATCATAGCTGATAAGCACACTGGACATAGGTTTAACATCAGCAGCAGTAGCAGTTTTTCCATTTTCAAACTTAATCTCTGCATCAGATAAATCAATTGTACAGCAGTTATCTGGCTCACCATTAATACAGCTTATAAACTTATCGTTTATAACTACAGCGTATATATCGTCATTCAGCTTATCCTTTATGCGTTCAGGCACTTTATATGGAATAGCTTGCTTTAAAAGTTCCTCGCCTGTTTTTTTGCAAACATCTGACAAGCTATCAAATCTCAATGGTAATACCAATTTATCGTCTACTATATATTGACGAATATTTCCTTGTCCAAAGTTTGCAGTTTCACCAAGCTGATTGATAATTTCCTTATAGGTCATACCTGCTTTAATTGCTTTTACATCAGATGAGGTAATTTTTTTAGAAACTGCACAGAAGTAAATGTCTGGAATAACTGTGTTAGATAGTTCTGCCGAATTAGAACTTTCAGAACCATTCAAGGTTGATAGTTCATCAGGCAATATACAACTCATGGATGATTTGAAATCTCTTGCAATCTCTTCATTTGTAAGGTATTTTCTATTCTTAAAGAGATTATCAAAATCTTTTGCTTGTTTATCACTAAGTTTAAATGCAAATGTTATTTCATCAGCATTTGCTTCAGGAACTTTCGTAAAATAGAATACAAGATAGCCTTCATTGGTAACAACCATCGAAAAATATCTTGTTCCTTCAAAAAGAGAGAGGGTTTCGTTTAAGTCTACATTATATCCATAATTACTTGATGTTTTATAATAACGGTCACATTCAAAAGTTGTTCCATTTTTATACGCTGGTTCATATTTAAGATTTCTGTCAATAAATAAAACATTAAATATTTCTTCATCACTCACTGTTCCATTAGGAATATATTTTCTATCTTCTGTCTTGTCTGAGTTTAATCCATAAGAGATGAACCCAAAACTTAAATTTTCCTTCAAGCTTAAATCATCTATAAGCTCACCAAGATTATTTGGTTTATAATCATTATTACGGAAGATAGCATAATCTACTCCTGAATCATCGAAATCAGCCAAAACTGCAAATTTACTGGACATATTGTTAATCTTATAAAGCATTGCCTTTGTTTCATGTACTTTTCCATTTTCATCTGTTCCATAAGCAGTAACTTCACCAATTTCATCACCAATATATTTTTCGCTACCATCATTTAAGGCACAAACTCCGTAGTCTATATTATAATAATGATTTCCATTCATAGTAAAGCTTGTATATCTATCCCTATCACTTAGTTCTTCCCAAGTGAACTTAGATACTTCATTACTTTCATCTGATATATCAGATGAAACAGAGCTTGTAATATTTGAGTTTTCCATAGTTTTTTTATCTGATGATTCCATATTATTAATTGATGACTCGATTTTATTAGCCAACGAGCCATCATCACTTGTCTGTGGTCTGGATTTTGTTGAGCCTATTATAGCAAAGCTTACAGCCGCAACAAGACACACACAAGCCGCAATAGATGCAACTATTCTGAATGTATTTCTTGGCTTAACCTTAACAATCTCAACAAGTTTTTTATCATCAGTTTTCGCACTATCATTTGATTCTGCTGCGTTGGTTTCATTAACTGCATTTATCTTAGGAGCAGCCTCCTCGATAAATTTATCATCAATATTACCTATGGCTTTCAATAAATCTTCACTTTTCATAAATAATACCTTCTTTCTCTAAGTGGCTCTTCAACTGTTTTCTCAAACGAAAAAGTATAGATTTAATCTTTTCTTCACTAATATCATATTGTTCTGAAATTTCCTTTATAGAACGGGTGTACCAGTATCTGCTTACAAAAATTTTTCTCTTTTCTGATGTCAAGCTCTCTAAAAAAGCGTTTATCGACTGTGAAAGCTGTTTGCTATAAATTTCATTTTCTACACTGAAGCTATCTGAAATACATTCCTCAAGCTCTGAAAGAAGTACATCTATTTGCCCAGCACCTCTTTTTTGGGTATTATTATGTTTTAATCTATTCAGTGATATGTTTCTTGCTATTTTACCTAAGAATGCTTTTAGGTTATTCGGTTCATTGGGCGGAATAGATTCCCACGCTTTTTGAAATGTATCATTGACACACTCCTCTGCATCTTCTGAATTTTGCAGAATAGAAAATGAAATACTATTACAGTACGCTGAATATTTATTGTAGGTTTCGTTGACAGCCTTTTCGGAACGTTCCATATATAACTCAACTATTTGCTTATCATTCATTTTCTCACCTCACTTGAATTATAGAAGAGCCTCTTCACCTATATAGACAACAAAATTTTACAAAGGTTGCATTAAATACAATATTTTAAACGATTTTCAAAAAAATAGAGCATATTTGCCCTAAAACCATTAAAATGGAAAATCCGAGAACAAATATACTCTATAAACATTTTGTTTAATTTTTAGTTTGGCGGAAGTGTACCAAACTTCTTTAGCATAAAATCAATTCTTTCTCTTGTTAAGCCCTTTAACAAGATATTCTGTGCATCATAATGTAGATAATCCTCTTTTTTCAATGCCTTGAGAAAATCATCATACATAAGATGTCCGAGAACACTTTCTTCATCGTGTGAGTAGATGCTGATATACCAATCTTCAATCTCAATAGGTCTGCCTGTTTTTGCGTTCTTAAATCCAAATGGGCATCTTGGTATGGCAGGAACTATACTTACAACACCTTCTGTGAAAACATACATTCCAAAAACACAATCACGGCGTTTTGTTGTCATAATATTAGGGCGAGCATAATATGCGTCAATATTCTGCATTCTGTGCATATATTCGCTAAACGCTTCTAAAGGATTTCCTTCTTTGAGAAATTTTAAATCACCCTCACCAAGGTATAATGCCCATCTTGCACAAAACAAAATCGGCTTTTGGAATTTTCCACTTGTTATCTCTTTTATTGATTCAATAGAGCTTGCTTTTGCAGCTTCTGCAAGCTTGCTTGAATTATATGGGTCGAATATTTCTCCACCCTGACTTACCTCGACTTCTTTGTTCCAGAAATCAGCCACACGAGCAGCCGTAGCATAGAAATCAGCAATTTCTTCAGCAGATGAAGGGAGTGGCAAAAATAAGCTTATCTCATTATCACCAAAGCCTACGCTCATACCCCTGCCGATTCTTTCTGGATTAAACATACTTATGCTGCCATCAGGACCTTTTTGTTCCATATTGAGTCGAACACCATCGAAAGAACCATATTTGAATTTACCACCTGTAAGCACATCAATAGATGGCAATTCTTTTTTAGCGGATTTATTTTTAATTATAATTTCAATAGCCATAAATTCACCTAATTACTCAGCATATTTCTGCTTGAGTCTATCATAAATCATATTTGCACACATATATACATTACCACCGCCAAGAGTGATAATTAAATCTCCAGGCTTAACGCTGTTCACAACAAAGTCTGTGATTTCCTCAAAGGTTTCAAACCATACACAGCCCTTGATTTTATCAGCTAAGTCTTTAGAGTAGATATTATATGTATTTGTTTCACGAACAGCAAGTATCTCAGAAAGAACTGTATGGTCAGGTATTGAAAGTGCGTCTGCAAAATCATCAAGAAGCATAGCAGTTCTTGAATATGTATGTGGCTGAAATACAGCCCAAACATTTTTATAGCCCATTTCCATAGCGGCAGTGAGAGTTGCACGAAGCTCTGTCGGGTGATGTGCAAAGTCATCAGCAACAGTGATTCCGCCCTCTGTTCCGAGAATTTCAAAGCGTCTGTGAGCACCTGTAAATTCACCAAGACCATTTGCAATATCACGAGCTGAAACACCAAGCTCAAAGCAGGCAACCGCCGCCGCAAGAGCATTCATTACATTGTGTTTGCCAGGAACCTTAAGCTTAACAGTTGTAAGCTTTATATTGCCCTTGATAATATCAAATTCGTCCATAACGCCTTCATTGGTGATAACTGCACGATAATCATTCTTCTCACCAAAGCCAAAGGTTATCGCACGACACTCAATGTCTTTAATAGCTTTGAGTGTATTTGCATCATCACCATTCACTATAAGAAGTGAAGTTGTCTGCTGTGCAAACTTATGGAAGGATTCAATGATTCGGTCAAGAGTTCCGAAATAATCGAGGTGGTCTTCATCAATATTAAGAATAATAGAAATTGCAGGATTAAGATGTAAGAAAGTATCTACATACTCACAAGCCTCACAAACAATAATATCACTCTTACCAATTCTGCTGTTGCTCCCTAAGAACGGAAGCTTGCCACCGATAATTGCGGTAGGGTCATAATCAGCCATAGTCAAAAGCTGAGTAAGCATAGAAGTTGTTGTTGTTTTTCCATGAGTACCAGAAACAGCAATTGAGCGATTATACTTTCTTGTTACCTCACCAAGCATAATACAGCGTTCAACAGCAGGGATTCCAAGATGTTTTGCGGCTACAAGCTCAGGGTTATCAAGCTTAACAGCAGCAGTATAAACTATAAGGTCAGCACCCTCAACATTTTCCGGATAATGTCCCATAGTAACAGGAATTCCATAAGAACGAATACGCTCTAATGTATCAGATTCCGCCATATCGGAGCCCGTAATTTTATAGCCTTCATTAAAAAGTATCTCTGCCAAAGGACACATACCTGAGCCACCGATACCTATAAAATGTATAGTTTTAACACCGTCCAAAAGATTTTGCTTATCCAAGAAATCCACTCCAATCTTAAAAATAGTTCACATAACTGTACACAATTAATGTATTTATAAAAATCGATAAAGAAATTTGTCGTATTTTTACGGCAAAAAGAAAAAGCACTCGCAAGGCGAATGCTTTCTTTTTGGAGCGTTGGAGCGGATGACGAGGCTCGAACTCGCTACCTCCACCTTGGCAAGGTGGCGCTCTACCGGATGAGCTACATCCGCATCTCTTAATGCTTGATTATTATAACCTATGCTTTCAAATTTGTCAAGCATTTTTTCGATTTTTTTAAAAAAGATATTTTTATACATCACTGAATACCAAATTATTAAATAAATATTATATTTTTCATTTTAAGTTAGTCAAGCTATTCTGAATTCTATATTAGAAAAAACATTAAAATTTTATACATTATGTATAATTTATTTTAAATAATTTGGTGGTTTTTATTTTAATACGTTAGATTTTTTTTCGTTTTTCTCTTGATTTTTTGAATATTACATAGTATAATAATTGCAATGAATCTCTTAAGTGAGATTTAAAAAATTTATTTTATTTAATTTAGGAGGAAATCCAAAATGAAAAAGATTCTTAGTGTCATTTTCGCAGCAGCTCTTGTAGCTTCTATGTTTGTTGTTGGTGCAGTTAGCACATCTGCAGCAGACGATTACACAGTTTACTTCGAGGTTCCAGACGATGCAACTCTCGAAAACATTGGCCTTGATGTATGGGGCAGCAAAGTTACAGTTCATGCTTGGAATGACGCAGGCAACTTAAACGGCGAGTGGCCAGGTGCTGAAGCTACTCATGTTGAGGGTAACATTTACTCTTACACATGGACAGCTGATAGCGTTCCAACAGGTATCATCTTCAACAACGGTAATAACGGTGTTCAGACACAGAACATTGACGGTGGCGAAACAGTCTCTAAGACAGATGCTTCTAAGACAGTTAAGAACCCAGCTATCGAGTGGGGCAAGCTTTATAAGGCTACTGGCGAAGGTATAGAAGATCCTAATGGTAACACAAATGTTGTTGTAGCAGCTACTGACTATAAGACAGCAGAGCCATCAGCTACAGAGTCTAAGACAGAAGAACCATCAGCTACAGAATCTAAGACAGAAGAACCAGCAGCTACAGAATCTAAGACTGAGTCTGTTGCTGAATCTTCAGACGACAAGACAGTTGCTACTGGCGACACATCTGCTGCATGGGTTCTCCTTGCTGTAGTTGCTGCTTCCCTCGGCACAGCTGTTGTTATGACAAAGAAGGCTTCTTCTAAGGACTAATCCTTAGTCGTAAGAGTACTTAACGATTAACTAATTAAAACCGCTCTTGCTTTCGGGCAAGGGCGGTTTTTTTATGCAATTAAGTTTCTATAAAAAATTGTAGAGTATATTGGGCTATAATTCATTTCTAAATGAATCCATTTAGGATTTTAGCCATATATACTCTACTTTTTTAATTTATTTTCTTTTAGTGCTTTTGTCTTTTTCCTATAAAGGTCATTTAAAAAAGCTTATTCATTACAAGACCTGTAATGAGCTTTGGATAAAAATATGTAGACTTCTGAGGCATCTTTCCGCCTGCGGCAGCTACATCTCTGATTTCAGTAACTCTTGTAGGATTCAAAATAAAAGCACAGTTAGCTTTGCCGTCTTTAACACTTGCTATTGCCTCATTGAAGTCCTTTGTATATGTAAGGTTGACTTGATTAGCCATATTTTCCTTATCTATACCGAAAAGCTTTTCGAGTATAAGAGAATGAAGTACTGTAACATCAAGCTCTCGAACAGGCTTTAACATATCTGGCAAAAGCTTTTCTAAAACATCAGAATCTTTGAATGTAAGCAATGTATAACCATTGCCACCACTATAAAAGCCGTAAGCCTTCTTGCCCATATCATATAAAGTACGGAGGTCTTTCTCAATGGTTTCGTATGATAGTTTCTTTTCTACATAAAAGTATTCCTCGCAAAGCTTTTCTGCCTTTTCAGCATCAAAGCTTTCCAAATCACGCACTATTCTATGTGTTGGAAATACAACAAGTCCTTCGTGTTCCATATCGACAAGCATCATCATTACATAATCTTCGCCACCGTCACCAATTTTATTTTCATGACAATAGTTTCTATAATTAAGGGCAGTTTCATAGCGATGATGACCGTCGGCAATATAGAGCTTTTTATCATCAAACTCCTTGCAAATAGCAGAAATTTCTGCTTCATCTGTTACAATCCAAAGACGATGAGTAACACCATCATTATCTGTCAATTCTATTTCAGGCTTACCTGCGGAAAGTCTATCAAGTGTGTTTCTTATGGTATGTTTTTCGTCCATATAAAGAGAATATATCTGACTGAAATTGCAGTTTGTAGCTTTCATAAGCTCGAAACGGTCTTTCTTTGCCTTTGAAAGAGTTTCTTCGTGCGGAAGAACTATTCCCTTAGAAAATTCTTCAAGCTTAACACGAGTAATACAGCCCTTAAATTTATTTTTCACACCATAAGCTGTAAATTCTTCTTCGTAGATATAAATGCTATCCTTTTCATCTTGTTTCAGAATACCTGCATCAAGCCATTTTTTAAGTGTTGCTTGTGCATCCGCATAAGGATTTTCACCTCTTGGAAGTTCAAGTCTGATGATGTTGTTTTCGTTCTCATTGAGGTATGCCTGACGCTGTTCCTCACTGATGATGTCATAAGGCGGGCAAACAAGCTCATCAATTTTTCCAGCAACAGCTGTATCAAATCTCAATGCACGAAACGCTTTAATTTCTGCCATTTTAAAATTCTCCTTTCAACTATAATATTTGATTATGGAAAAACAATTAAACATTGAATCGGAAAAGAACTATATCGCCGTCTTTCATAACATAGTCCTTACCCTCTGAACGAACAAGTCCCTTTTCCTTGGCGCCTGCCATAGAACCACAGGCCATTAAATCATCAAATGCAACTACTTCTGCACGAATAAAGCCACGCTCAAAGTCGGTATGAATCTTACCTGCTGCCTGTGGTGCTTTTGTACCCTTTGTAATTGTCCACGCTCTTACTTCTGGTTTACCCGCTGTGAGATAAGAAATAAGTCCAAGCAAGCTATAACACTCTGTAATAAGGCGGTCAAGACCTGAGCTTTCAAGCCCCATTTCAGAAAGGAACATTGCCTTTTCTTCGTAGTCCATATCTGAAATTTCTGCTTCACTCTCTGCACAAATTGGCAGAACAGCTGCGTGTTCACTTGCAGCAACTTCCTTAACACTATTTACATACTTATTATTTTCTATGCCCTTTGCGAAATCGTCTTCGCTAACATTTGCTGCATAAATAATAGGCTTATTTGTAAGCAATGCAACACTCTTGAGCAACTCTGCCTCATCTTCTGTACACTCAACAGAACGAGCAGATTTGCCTGCATCAAGTGCTTCCTTTACTCTCTTAAAGAAATCAAGCTCTGTCTGATACTTCTTATCGCCCTTAAGAAGTTTTTGAGTTTTATCAATTCTTCTATCAAGCATTTCTATATCAGAAAGAATAAGCTCAACATTAATCGTATCTATATCACGCTTAGGGTCAACTGAGCCATCAACATGAATAATATCATCATTATCAAAGCAGCGTACAACATGAACGATAGCATCACATTCCCTTATATTTGAGAGGAATTTATTTCCGAGACCTTCGCCCTTAGATGCACCCTTTACAAGTCCTGCAATATCAACAAACTCGATAGTTGCTGGTGTAAACTTTTCTGGCTGATACATTTCTGCAAGCTTATCAAGCCTTGGGTCTGGGACTGCAACAACACCAACATTTGGTTCTATTGTGCAGAAAGGATAGTTAGCAGACTGAGCACCTGCATTTGTAATAGCATTAAAGAGTGTACTTTTTCCGACATTTGGTAAACCGACAATTCCTAATTTCATATTTCAAGTTCCTTTCATTATAAAACAAGCAAAAAGCTTTGCATAACAAAACTAATATACCATATTTAGAAGAATTTCTCAACACTCACAGATAAATTTATAAAATGATATGAACTTAAAACCCTTAAATCAATTATTTATAGATAGAAATATGTTTCGTAATCATAATAAGTAAAATCACGCCTATTAAAAATACTTTCCTCAACCTTATCTTCATTTATATTATTTAAATCATAAGACTTTGTGTCTAACTGCCAGTCGAGATTTTTGGGGATTCTTATAGTAAATTTTCCGTACTTTTCATCTGTGTATAATATAATTCCTATATCAACGCCCATAAGAAAGTTTTTTCGTTTTATATATAACCTAAATATAAAATCTGCTACAATAAAAATTAATATTATAGCAAAAAGAATTGCTAAAGGCATTCTCTCCTCCAGCCACCAAGTAGGATACCTTTTTGGAAAGCTATACTTATAATACTTATAGTCACAAAGGAATAGCTGTACATATTCTTTAATTATCAAAAACATTATCATAATAAATAAAGCGTGTTCTTTGAGATTATTCCACCAATATGACTGCTTCCAAATATCAAGTTGTTTTTGTTCGAGCCTTCTCCAAACCATAATTTTCACCTTTTATTTAATACTTATATAATTAAATATTATCATACAAGCATTTAAAAGTAAAGAATTATTTTTATTTTATCACTAAATAGCTTTACTGATATTTGCTATAAAGAATTTCGTCTTCTTCTACATTCTCTACCTTACAAAATGAAAGAATATAATCAAAAAGGTTTTCTTCCTCATGAATTTCATATCTATCACCAAAAATAAGCTCTATATCTATATGACGATTTACTTGTTTTTGTTCGTTATATTCAAAGCTATCTACGCGATAAACTACAAGTGAAACATCATCGCTTACATCATATTCATCTACTGGCAAATCTTTTACAATCTTCTTAACATCATCTAAGCTTAGCATTATTATTTTCGCTTCCTTTTTCAAAAAATTTAATAAAATTATACCATATAAAAAACGAAAAGCAACAAAAATATATATGCAAATCTTCATCACTTGCATATATATTGAGTTTTTCTGCTTATTATGCTATAATAGCGTAATAAAAAATATAGAAAAGATTCATTCTAAGGCGGTGAAATGATGAAGAAAATACGCAATCGTTCTCTGATTGTCTGGCTTTTAGCTATGGCTTTTATCGGTGGAATGATATATTTTTCAATTAATCTTATAATCCACGCTGACCTTTGGGCCTCAAAACCTCAAAATGCACACATAGGCGTGGACGGAATGGGTATGGCTGGAACTATAACAGATATAAATGGTGAAATTCTTGCTTATAGTGAGAACGGAAACCGCTATTATAATTCAAATGAAGATATTCGTTGTGCTTTACTTCATACTGTTGGCGATGAGGGCAGAAATATCGGTGGCTCTATACAAAATGTTTATCGCTCGCAACTTTCAGGATATAGTTTTATTTTTGGTATGGGGCTTCCTGATGGCTTAACACTTGGTAGAAATATTCAGCTTACTGTAAATAGTGAGATTTGCAAAACTGCTTATCAGGCATTGGGCAATAATCGTGGTGCAGTATTCGTCTATAATTATAAAACAGGCGAAATCGTTGCAAAGGTAAGTAATCCTTCTTATGACCCACAGAATATTCCTGATATTGAGGGTAATGACGAATACGAAGGGGTTTATGTTGATAGAAGTATTATGGCGACATATCCACCAGGCTCTACTTTCAAGCTTGTAACCGCATCAGCGGCTCTTGAAAATATGACAAAATCCGAGCTTGAAAATCGCACATATACTTGCACAGGCAGCGATACTATCGGAGGAAATAAAATTACCTGCTATGAGGCTCACGGCGAGGAGAATTTTGAACAAGCCCTTTCACATTCTTGTAACTGCTATTTCGCACAATTAGCTGTTGACCTTGGTGCCGACAAAATGACTACACAAGCCAACAGAATGGGATTTAACAAAAGCGTTTCTATAAATGATATTGATACTGCAAAAAGCGTTTATGATGTTTCTAAGGCTGATAAAAATCAGCTGGGCTGGAGTGGTGTCGGTCAATATACAACTCTTGCAAGCCCTATGACTATGGCTGTTATCTCTGGAGGTATTGCAAATGGTGGTACACCTATAATGCCATATCTTATAAAGCAAATTTCATTGCCGTTTGGTCTGCCAAATATTCCTCAAAGTGGAAATAAAGGGACTCAGATGTTAAGCGAACAAAATGCAAAAACACTTTCTGATATGATGAGATACACCGTTGAAAATGAATATTATGGCGGTGGCTTTAATGGAGAAATCTGTGCTAAGACTGGTACTGCTGAAGTCGGCGGAGGAGAAGCTGCTCATGCTTGGGTAACTGGTTTTAGTAGAGATGAAAGCTGTCCTTTGGCATTCGCTGTTATCATAGAAAATGGTGATTCAGGATATTATACAGCTTTGCCTGTTGCCGCACAGGTTATGAATAAAGCCCTTGAAATATACGGACAGTAATAAAAAAAGCTACTATAAAGAGCATAAATGGCTAAAATTCCTAAAACGGAAATTGGCTGTTTATGCTCTTTTCATAATATTCTTTTTACAAACAAAATAAAGTCACTTTTTGATGTAACGGTTTCTCTTTATTTACATATTTTCATTTGTACTCTCCAAAAGTTCAAACACTTTACAACAGTTTATCTTCTATATATGTATTAAGTGTGGCAATTCTATCAGCATATAAATTCATAACCACACTATAAATTTCAATATAAAAATAATCTCCCAATTTTTGCAAAATAAAAAGCAGTAAGCAAAAAAACTTACTGCTTTATGGCTCCCCCAACTGGGCTCGAACCAGTGACATCATGATTAACAGTCATGCGCTCTACCGACTGAGCTATGGAGGAATAACAGCAAAACACCCTATTGGGTGTCTCGCTCATGTTGGCGTCTTCCTATTTTTCCAGATCGTCACCAATCAAGTATCTTCGGCACTACTGAGCTTAACTTCCGTGTTCGGCATGGGAACGGGTGGACCCTCAGCGTCATCAACACCAACTCTGTATGGTTCTTTATCGCCATACATACTTAATATTCTCTTTTTCTTGGTGACTCGTGCGGGAATCGAACCCGCGTTACCGGCGTGAGAGGCCGGTGTCTTAACCGCTTGACCAACGAGCCGTTTTCTCGGCGATTGGTTAGGGTTCGTCACCGCTCGAGAGTGTGCACCCTTTCGGGCTTTGGTGCACCATCAGGGATTCGAACCCGGGACACCCTGATTAAGAGTCAGGTGCTCTACCAACTGAGCTAATGGTGCATATCGCACCCTCAAAACTGAATAAAGAAGCAGATTTGCTTGAACCAAAGTTCATGGTCAAGCCCTCGACCTATTAGTACTGCCAAGCTGAATACCTCACGGTACTTACACACGCAGCCTATCAACCTTGTAGTCTTCAAGGGGTCTTACTAACTTTCGTTATGGGATATCTTATCTTGGAGCCGGCTTCACGCTTAGATGCTTTCAGCGTTTATCCGATCCGCACGTAGCTGCCCAGCCGTGCCATTGGCATGACAACTGGTGCACCAGCGGTGCGTCCATCCCGGTCCTCTCGTACTAAGGACAGCACTCCTCAAATATCCTGCGCCCACGACAGATAGGGACCGAA
>ENA-OPNH01000796-OPNH01000796.1-human-gut-metagenome-genome-assembly--contig:-NODE-796-length-22499-cov-2.483470_pt1 | contig 22499 bp, 22 predicted proteins | sample MGYA00241537_ERZ501771 | MGnify/ENA primary metagenome ERZ501771 (study PRJEB25962, sample SAMEA2042608) | human gut metagenome | biome: human gut; feature: human-associated habitat; material: faeces...
CAATGAACAATCAATATGTAGCTTATCTTCGGGTAAGCACACAGAAACAAGGATACTCAGGGTTGGGACTTGAGGCACAAAGAGAAATTATACAGAAATATCTTCGTAACAAAACTCCAATTGCTGAATATGTCGAAATTGAATCGGGCCGAAAAAAGGACAGACCCAAACTTAAAGAAGCGTTGTCGTTGTGTAGAAAAGACGGTGCTATTTTAATAGTAGCAAAACTGGATAGATTAGCAAGATCAGTTTCATTCCTGTCCAACCTATTAGAAAGTGATGTGGAAATAGTCTTTTGCGATTTTCCACAGGCTAATAAAATGGTGCTACATATTATATCAGCAATATCTCAATACGAAGCTGAATTAATAGCAGCCAGAACGAAAGCATCATTGCAAGCTAAGAAAAGTAGAGGATTCAGACTTGGCAATCCTGAACATCTATTGGATAAACACAATCAGGCAATCCAAAACAGCATAAAGACCTGTAAGGCTAAAGCGGATAATAACCCGAACAATAAAAGGGCTATCGCTATGTTACGGATTTTAGTGAAGGAGAACCATAGCTATAATGAAATGGCAAACATCCTGAATCAAGAAGGATTTGTTTCTTCCAAAGGTTGTTCTTTCACTAAATCCACTGTATATAAATTGATTAAAAGATATGATCTATTATGAAAGAAAAGAAAAACAAAAGAGGAAGAGAAAAGACCATTCCTTTTCGACATCAGATTAAGAAAGCGACTAATGGTATAAAGAGGTATCAAAGCTATAAGAATTGGCTTTAATCCTAATGAATCAATTTATTTTACTGTAGCATAAAAATATGGAACCAAAGTATGTTATTATTTTAGACTTTTGTGTGGGCTGTCTGAGTATCATAAAGCTGACGGATGAAGAATTAAAAGAATCAGAGGAATACGAGGACTTTGAGGATTTTCTCTCAACCATCGAGGGGAAATATGGGTTCAAACTTAATAATTGCCAGTGGATGACTACTGAAAATCTGGACATCTATCGTTATCAGAATGGAGAAGAGACAGAACTCAATCTGTTATAGTCAAATCAAGAAGAGAAACTGAGGTAATACTTGGTTTCTTTTTTTCTTTCATCGGGTAAGTCGGAGACAGGAGTATGGAACGGAGCGGAATATAATACATAACTGGAAGACAAAGTGCTATAAAAAATATACAAATCAGGTACAAATGCTTAAAGAATAACGTTTTTGTCAGTTTTTATAACATCCTACGACTATGTACCATACTCATACTCCGTATATACTTCCGTCTCTGACCAACCCCTGATCAAATGAAGTTGTCGTTTACTTGTCAATCACCATATTCTTAACCGGATGAATAGTCTCGGCATGACTTTATACATTTTTTGCCGACAATTATTTCATCCGGATCTGTAAATGGTGGTACTGCTGGAGAATTTTTATCATTTCGGTCATTGATTGATATTTATAGTGCTGTCTGAATTTGGGTTGTGAAATTAAGGATGTTTTTGTTAATAGTTGAATGGGGGTTGTATCTTTCTTATCCCCAAAAGTTAAAGAGATTATAGTTTGTATGATCTGTGATTGGATTTTATTTCTTTCCCTGCCTCAAGAAAAGAAAGAGGGAATGTCGGGGAAAAGGAGGTGGAAAAGCCTAATTTATATAACTTTTTCAATTTCATCTATTCCAAAATTAGTAAAAAAAAATTAGAGGTTCCACTTTCCCCCTTCTCTCTCTTGAGGGTGGGAAGAAGGTAAGAAAATGGTAACTATATATTATACCTTACAGTGTGAATCCTTGTTTAGCAGTAGTGCATATTAGAATATAATCCCTCTATAAATCGTAAATCGTTTATAGAGAGTTTTGCTATAAGATAGTATATAGTTACCAAAACAAATATTCAAAGAGCGATGAAAGTCAGATCTACATCTGGACTTCTGTACATACGATGGGAAAAATTGCCATTGCATTGACTACTCTAATTTTTAACTAACGAATCAAATACTGATTCGCATTAGTCATAAATACAGCACATACAGTTTTTTTGCACTTATAATATTATTCTACCTTTTTGAATAATTTTAGAAAGGAAGATCGTCATCGTTCATTATGATAGGAGACTCTTGTCGATTACGCACCGCTTTCACTAGACAAGAGATAATGGAATTAGATTCTTTTCCATGATACTTGCGCATATATTCCTCAATAACAACCTTTTGAGCAGCAGAAGAAAAATTGTGCTTATGAGCATCATCCACCTCCGAATGGCATTTGATACACAAACATTCAAGGTTGCCCTCTCGATTGTCGGTTTTTACTCCGTTCTTGTGGTGAGTCTGCATAAAGTAATGGTCGAAGCCGTCTTCTACATGGGTACCGCAACGTTCGCAGGTAAAATTCTGCTTTGTACGGTAAGCAAGGGATATTTCCTCCCAATTCTTAACATAACCAAAAATATCGATATCGTATTCGGTGGGTTCTTCCACATCACCCGCTTTTTTAAGAATTTCTACAAAATCGGTAGAATCGTTCACACGTTCCGCTTCTTCGTCCATCAGCATACGTTTACAATAGCCACACAGCTCCATTCCCTCGACTTCCACTTCCTTGTGAGCATTACGGGAATAAACTTTTATAGGCTCTGCATTGGCAAAGCGGTAGGCATCACGACCAAAATTTTCAATGGCGGTGCATTTGCAGACGTGAAACTTGGGGCTCTTCTTCATACCTTGGTATTCAAAGTAGAAAGCGGTTTTATACATAAAGCCACGACGTTTCACACCATCGTCATCAATATAGAAGATACCACCGTCTTCAAAAAGAATACGTTCACCTATATCTTCAGGCAACACATCAACTGTACCTACTGAACGCCATGCACCCGCTTTCCCTATTTGTATCCCCATATCAGTAAGATGTTTTTTTAAATTAGGAAAATCGCAAATTGGGTCAGAATCGAAGAAACAATCTTCTTCTGCGTCTATGTCAAAATCGAAATTCATTTAGTGTTTTCTTTTACAAAGTTTTCAAGAATTTCATCGCCAGAAGTAACAATACGGAATTCTACACGGCGTGAATGAGCACGATCAATCGGTTTTCCAGAACGAATGATAAAATCTCCTTCTGAATCAAGAGCTTTTCCATAAGAAAGTCCATTAGCTGTAAACCAATATTCAAGTAATTGTTTTTGTTTTTCTGAATAGGTTTTAAATTGTGGCATCGTGCGGAAATACTTAACCACAGCTAATGCTCTTTCTTGGGACAGCATAGCATTGGCAATATAAGGGTCTAAATGTTTGCTTGGCATCGGAACATCATCGGTATGTCCCTCAATACGGATTTCTTGAATATTAGAGCGTAAACTGTCATTTAATAAAATATTAAAATAGCGAGGTAGAAACTCATCTAGAATTTCTTTGAAACGTGGCGTTAATTCAGACGAACCTGTGGAAAAAAGGACTGTTGGTTCTTTAAACTTCATAGTAAGGTCTTTGCCAATAGTCATTTGCCATTTAAGAGTGTCGCCTTCAAACTCTTTAACAAGTTTGTTATGCAACTCATTTTTTGTTTCCACATAATCCGTTAGAACTGATTGATTTTTTTGTACACGGCTAATGTAGGCGATTGCGACAAAAAGGAAAATCACCATCAATCCAGTCATAAGGTCTGAAACCGACATCCATACATTTGTCTTAGCCATAATTATCTACGTTTACCGATTTGTTCCACCATCTTAGTTATACAATTATCAAGCTCGGCAAGAGTTGCGCTTAGGCGACCATAGAATTGACGGTCAAGTGAGGTAAGTTGCGAGTTGAGCGTCTGTGAACCTTTCGTAATAATACCAACCCCTTCCTCCATCTTATCTTTCGTTCCCTTCCAAAACAGTTCACCATAATCACGTATCTTATTAAGCTCCTCAAGTTTAGCAATAAGGAGTTGCACACCGTCCACAAAATTACGTTGTTTACGTACCCATTCATTAAGAGATTGAGTGGATTTGTTGAATAATTCTATATTGGATTTGGAAAGATTAGCAGTTTCATGCAATTCCTTGGTAACCTCAATAAACCTCTCATCCTCTATGATAACCTGATTAAGCGCATCAACAAGCTGATGTAATTTTCCCCCTTCACTAACTAAAGTAGTTGTATCATCCTTAACACGAGTAAGCGAAGATGAAGTAGCTTCAAAGTTGTCCGACATCTCCTTGTACTGTTGAGTGAGAGAAGCAATCATCTCTTTGTTTTCCTGTTGCCACTGATTGAGCTTCTCTACTGATTTGTTGAGCTGGTCAAAGTTCTCTTGAATAAGTTTGTTGATAAGTGCGTTCATCTGCTTTTGAAATTCTTCGGTAACTTTCTTCATTACCTCAACAAGTGCTTCTGTATTACTCTTTTTAAGCAGTTTGGTAAACTCATTGAATTTATTTTCTAACAAATTATTCGTTTTAGCCATGTAATCCTCAATCTCGATAACCTCACCATGTATAATTTCCTTTAGTTTCCCAACCTTTTCGTTAATTTCCTCTTCAGTTCCACTCATCCCAGAGATAACATCGAGAATTTCGCCAAGATGATGTGTGTATTCGCTGACTTCTTGTGTGTTTTTCGCAACCGAATTAATAGAAGTGGTCTGTTGAGTCGTAATTTCTTCAAGGTTAGCAAACGAAACAAGCACAGAAGAGTTAACTTCCTTTATATCAGCAAGAGTGTTTTCTTGACTACGTTGCAACACCAATAACGAATCAATGGCGGAAGTTATTGTTTTCTGCGTTTCAGACATTTTAGACATCACATCACCAACTGTTCGGTAAAAAGCTTTGCGGTCAGCTTCTTGCTCTGCTAATTGTTGTTGAATGGAACGTATAGTTTTGATATTTGCATCACTCATCGCCTTTACAGATTGCGTAATTTCACCTGCGGCTTGATTAATATCAGAAACACCTCCGTCTTTCTCGTCCTGCTTCCTGCTAATAAAAGTAGAGAGCACCATAGACCCTATCATCCCTGCCAAAGATGTAAAAAAGGCTGTTTTTAAGCCGTCAAGTAAACCGGGAATGGACTTATCAAGATCGGTGGTGTCAAAAATCATCAAGCCTTTGGTGATTCCCCAAAATGTACCCAATACACCAAGCGTGGAAACCAATGAAACCCCCCTCCCCGACGAGTAGCCACTAATTTTTCCGTGTTTTTGTGTCTAAATACAAAAACAAAACAACATACAAAAGCAACAGCAATAATGCTTAAGAAAATCCAAGTATCAGTTGAAATAGATAAATTCATGGCATGATATTATTTGTGTTGGAATTTCAGACTATTAAAAATGCCTTCATCCAATTGCATTGCAATTAAGTTTTCAAGTTTATGTATTAAACGCTTGTCAGCAGAGATAGAATCATCTGGCAGTTGCCGTGCTTGTGAACTTATTTTCTTCCTAAATATGTCTAATGAATCCATTGTTATTTTCGATTTATATAATTTACTCATCTGTCTTTTACCAAGAGACGGATATTATAATACAAAGTTATGCAAAATAAAGATTTTTAAGCTATAAAAAGCTGAAAATCTTACTTATTGCCATACTGTCATTCGAACGAATTACAGCAATGCGTTGCTGGAAGGAGCTGTCAATAGAATTAAATGCATCAAAAGGACAATGTATAACAGAATAGGCATAAAACTATTGAGAGCAAAAATTATTTATGGATTATGACTTTTTACCACCAAAAGTGGCGAAGAACCAATATCTATAATGCACCCAATAAAGAGGTGGCTGCTACAGAACTTGACAATCTGGAAAAGAAATGGAGAGCGAAGTATCCTTATACCATACTTTCATGGAAGAAGAATTGGGACGACTTGACTGTATTTTTCCAATTTTCGTTGGAAATCAAGAACATAATCTATACAACCAACCTTTTGAGAATCTGAATGGAAAAATTAGAAAGTATACTAAATCTAAGCTCTTGTTCTCATCGGATGATGTCGTGAAAAAGACGGTGTACCTATCTCCGATGGAGATTGAGAAGAAATGGACGCAGCCAATTCATAACTGGGGCTTGATTATGAACTAATTTATGCTTACTTTTGAAAACAAAATACAGATATAAGAGGAAACTTACAACTGAACCCTGTTTCCATTTACACAAAATTGTGGACAGTCCTATTGGTTATTCTGCTTGCCATTCATATTTTGTCACACATAAACATGGTATCGGCTTTTGTTAAAAAGAAATGCCCAAACCATATATTACGAGTATTGCTTTATATTTTGTTTTTGATGCTACTAATAATAACAATAATGCCTTGGCTTTATTTATGTCATCAATAGCGACAAGCCAACTTATTACTCTATTTATCGGATAGGTTAACTTGTTTGTTTACAGAGACTGGTATTATTCTTTAGCAGAATTTGAAGGTAGAACAAACTTAGATTGGGGGATATTAGTAACTTTACTCTAAATTTGTTCTACTTCTATTGTAAAACGTATACGATTTGCAAAAAACATTCCACTTTCATCTCCCTGCCAGAGTTATGTATATTATCCTTTACTTTATTCACTAACTATTCGTCTCCAGCTAACTCAATGATTTATCAAACAAGAAAATAAAGTGACAAAACTTACCGGTTCTCATCACATAATAAAACACAACAGAAATAGAATGCTTTTTACATAGAGTTCAATTTAGAGAGTTTGAGACTAACACTAGTTTTATGGGAGAGTCATTATTCAATAAAAATATGAATTGAGTAAAGATATTTAATGATAAATACATGTGCTGCTCAAATAAGACAAAAAACAATGAAAGTCTTTATTTCTTTGTATGACAGAAGAGAGACCGCTACGCCGTCAGCCTAAAGTGATAAACAAAAAAAACTTCACCACATCCCTATTATCCCCAACGAAGTTTGCCTATGCACATCTACTGGTACACTCCCAAGTGGGACGCGCTACTGGGACAGCTTTTTAATCGGACGACAGGGATAATGTCCATTCACTCTTCTTTAATTCGTCTATGCCTGATCTTTACCCTTTCCTTCAAATATGTCTGTTTTGCCATTCAAATCCCTCGAAAGCTTGATATATGTATGAAAGCAAAAAATATAATATTGCCAGGTAAGAACGATAGTTCTATATCAGACCGTCAGGTAAGGGATTGTCCTGATGTCAACGAAAAAACAATTCCGCAGAGAATACCCAGAAGATATCGGGAAGATATCAAGAGATTACAGGAGAGATACGATCTGCATGAAGGGTTGGTCATTAATGTATCCCTCAAAGAATTCCGAGGAATATGTGAGAGGGATTATCCAAAGATTGAAGCATACCAAGGGCTAAAGAATTTCCTGCTACGTACTTTCGGAGTAACCCTGAATATACACTCACAAAAGACTAAAGGGGATTTCGATAAAAATACAGCAATAACACAAAAACAATAGATACATAGATGGATGCAATAATAATTAAGAAATCGGAACTCATAGAACAGATCAGAGAGGATTTCAAACTTTGGGAAGAAATGTCACCGGATATCGACGAAGGTTATTTTGACGAAGAGGACGTACAGTCTTATCTGAATTTCCTGATAGAAAGATATCATGACGAATGGATTGTCATAGATGATACGCAGGAAGGAGGTGATGCATGAAAGAGCTTTTCAATATAATCCCCAATTCGACTGGTGACGGATTCAGAATGAAACTCAGTACGGGAGTAATCGATGTCCCGAATGATAACGGAGGCTATATCATTTCCTCAGGTTGTGGTAGCGGTAAGACTGAAAGCATAAAGAGTCTGATCCGACAGAAATATAACTCGGGGATTCTGTATTGTGTTGATACCCGTGACGAACTGGGCAAGATGTACGACTGGATTCTGGCTAACCTGGTGAACAGGGAATTGGGGTATGGTGACATATTGAGAGAAAGTGATGTTATGATCATATCCAGTGATAAGGAGCGTTCATCCTTTCTGAATCAATACAGGGACAATCCCGAGATCCTTATGGATAAAAAGATTATTCTGATCACACATGTACGCTTCTGGACTGACCTGATCAATTATTTCCTCATTTACCGTCCCCAAGTACCCGTAGATTCATTTGACGGGGATTTCAAGAAACTAATGGTACGACCGGATCTTAGACGGTATATCCTGTTTGACGAGACTCCCACCTTTATCAGACCTTTCGTGGAATTTGATAAAACAGTACTGGGAGTATTCAGTAAAACCGATGATACGGGCAATATCATTTGTATGTCACCGGAAGAAATCGAAATTTATTACGACCATTTCATCAGGAATACCAGGAATGATCTTTTTAACCAGTCTTACCGAATTAACCGTATCAAGCGTGATGTGGTATTAAACCTTATTCCGCAGTATTATGATTCATGGATGCTCTCGGAGAGTGACAAGGCAGGCATCACATTCTATCCCGTTGACCTGTGTCCTCTGGGAGTGTACATAAATACGCATGTACTGATCTTCGAAGGTGCAGGCGATCTTTTGTTCAAGGACTCCAGGAACTTCAGGCTTCTTGATGTGGACCGGAAATATAACTGTGTGACTGAATTCCGGAAAATAGACTTCGGACTGTTCAGAAGAAATCTCAATCCCCGACGTTTTGATGAGTTTCCCAGCCGTATCGCCATGCTTATAAACAAACCTACCCTGGTCGTATGCTGGAAGGATATCAACGGGGGCGATGACGGTCCGGGTAAATCAGAATATGCAGAACAGATCAGTGAGGCTTTACTGCTTAAGGGTGTCCCCAAGGAACTGTTCACTGTTACCTATTATGGTTCTTCGGATAACAAGAGTACCAATAACTACCGGGATATAGACCAGATTGTGATGTGCGGTGACTGGACCTTGCCCAATATAGAATCAGCCAGAATACGTCGAGCTTATGGAACCACTACCGATACACAGAATCAGAAAGACTGGTTCTTCAGTCAGTTAATCACAAGAATAGGTATAAGAAAACACGACGGTGGTACTTATACGGTATATTATACGGATGACTTCAAGTATGACTTCATAGGTAGAATGTATGCGTACTTCAATGAGAACAGAGTTATCAGTTCATCACATAGCCGAGAATCATGTGACTGGAAAAACAGGCTGGATAGCATGAATATCCGAAGTAACCTAAAGAATGAGATTGTACTACTAGCTATGGATGATGAGGATATGAGAAATGCTATCGGTATGGACAGGGAATACACTAAAGAGGTCAGTTTTGATTATCTGGAGAATTTGGGGATAAAGAGAGGCAAGCGGGAAAGAGCGAGATACAAAGCATTATCTGATATTCTTAGGAAAATAAAGATAACCCTGTATATAAAATAGATACTACATCCCCTTTGTTCTTTTGAAATAATACCTGAAACTTTACCCCCTATTTTTCGATAAACTAGTTAAATTATATAAGAAGTAAAAAAAAGGGGGTAGATAAATAATAATAGAATTGATAGATAGAAGCAATAAATATGATAAATCATAGATATACAAGTTTTATAGATTAAATAAGAAAGACCGCTACGCTGTCTCTCAAAGTGATACAGAAAAAACTTTAAACATTTTATCTCTCCTTCTCTTATCACTAAGGAAAGAGCACGAAGTGGTCTCTCTCTTGTTTATCTTGCTATGTATCTACATTACTTTTATTTCCAGTCTATTACCATAAATACTGAACATAGCACCTACAATAAAAAAGAGTGGTTATGTGTAGAGAGAATAACAATAATAAAAATCCAAAATATGATGATTAACAGAACAGTCAGTTACTACAATAATGCGGATGATTCAAAAAGTAAAATCCGTTATAACCTTGATTATGTCCTGGGTATGATTAAGGATAATCAAGAATTATTCCAGCAAACGGTAAGACTCAGATCTATGCCGACAGAAAAAGAATACAAGCAGGCGAAGAAGTTGTTACCAATGATTGCTCCATCGGGCGTATTTGATTACCGGAATGATGATCCGGAAAACCTTAGAGAGTATTCCAATGTGTTGGTTCTGGATTTTGACCATTTCCAAAGCCACCTTGATGCCGGTGAATTCAAGAGAAACCTGATCGCTAATGCAGACCGTCTTTATATCTATGCACTTTGGTTTTCACCGAGTGGATTAGGAGTAAAAGTGGCAATGATTCATGATAACACAAACCCGATGTATCATAATGAACTCTTCAGATGTATTAGAGAACAACTCTATGCTGGAATACCAGAGTTTGATGATAAATGCGGTAATCTTAGCCGTACATTTTTCTTAAGTTCAGATCCGGAGATTTATATCAATCCGCAACGGGATTATCTTACCCCTTATCATTTTGAGCATTCCCCGTCTATCAGAGCAACTCCTATGAAAAGCTATAATCAGGGTTACATAAGCAATTGTTTCACACATACCACGGCAGAAATAATCCAGAATAATTGTTTTCAGGCACGATGGAAAGACAAGACACTGATCAATTACATAGATAAGAAGTGGCGCCTGGAATATCCTGAATCTTATGAGGACGGTCACAGGCATCAGTCAATCCTGTCAAGAGCTAAATGGTTATGCAGGTATGGTGTGCTCTATGAAAATGCATTGGCATATCTCACCGGGACATTTGGATTGCATGGGATTGATAAAGCTGATATAAAAGGAATGGTTATCAATAATTATAATGCCAACAGGGGAGACTTCGGAAAGGACAGAATGAGGTTATACCTGAAAAAAGAATCCGGTAGGAATTATAGGAATCAAAAGCTGAAAGGAAACGGATAACAGCAAAAAAGAAACTAAGAAAAGAAGTAAACTACAACTGGGCTCTCAATACGCTATCGCGGAAGCGTATACCTGCAGACCTATTCCCTTTAAATTATCAATGCTCCATATACCTTCATATGTGTCAACTCTTCAACGTAAACTCAGATAATTTTATAGCATACCCCAAAGAATCCCACTCAACATATATCTCAGAATCATCTTTATGTTCAGTGATCATAATACTATAAGATGGATTGATATCTGATAAAAAAGAATAGGTGCTAATAGGCAATTGATATGTTTTATCCACTCCAGCCTCTGTTAGAATAAGCAGGAAATCTGACCTGGTTATAATAACATCTTTTATTGTATATTCATTATTACGATTACTAATACCTAAAAAATTCTCTAAAGCATTTTTATAAATGGTTTCCCCTATACCTTTGTCAAACTTAGTAAATATACGACTCCAGATTTTTTCGTTTATTCCCTTAGGCTCGGACAAGTTTACTTGATACATTGATAATGGAAGTTTATGAAGATTTCCTGTATCCGGATTGGGAGTAATTTTTAATATTCGGTCATCAGAGTCGTAGTCATAAAGATAATGGCAAAATTCCTTTTTTTTATTAACCATTTTGCTAGTCTGTAAAATTGGGTAATCTTCCTCTGTATCTATTGTCCAAAACTGAAAGACACACATATCTTGGGCTTTAAACGTGTTTGTATCTTTTCCTGCTTCAAGTTGAAGTAATATGTAATATCCATTGGTAGCAGTATTAAAGTTGTTTTCAACCAGCAACCATGCCTGGACTCCTTCTTGATAGCTTGTCTTAGGGATTATCCAGTAGCTTCTGGCAGGCCAATTTAAAAGTTGAAAGCATTTTATGGCAGTATTGATAAATTTTGGATCTGTATAATAACGCAATATCAAGGTCCCATTATATAACAACCACCATATGTTTTTATTATCTTTATTTCGCTCCGCTAATGATTTTAGATTACAAACTGCTTGATGTGCCATATTATTCTCAGGATATAGCGTATACAAGAAACTGTCCAAACGATCCAAAAACTTATATAGTATTTGTTCCGTAGCCCTCCCATATGGATCATAGCCCTTCGCTTTTATATAAAACAATACTGCCATCCCCCAATAAACATCCGGTTCGTCCCTTCTCAAATCTTTAAGTATTGGCACAAATTCCTTGTTAAACTTATCGGAATTATAGACATATATATCATCTATCAAAGATATAAGCACATTTTCTATCCACTCCGGATGTTTGGTATTCATTTCGGGGAGGATGGCATTATGGAAAAGTTTAGTGATATAGCAAACCCGTCCAATAAAATAAGGTATATCATCTGTGATATGGAACTCTTTTAACAGTTTTCTCCAGACATCATGTACCACCCTAAAAGAAACCTTTCCTTCCATGACACGATAAATGGTCATTTTCCCTTTGTATGCAAGTCTTTTTGCCAGAGCAGAAGGAGACGGAGCAAATATTCTATTCTCTATCAAACATTGTAGTATTTCAAGTTCGTCATTCATAAAACAGTATCATTTTAGGGTGATTTTGAGACTTTCTTATCTTCTCCATAAAAAACGTTCTCAAAATCCTTTTATAAGAAAACATATAACTTTATGTTTGCATCAAACAATTGGTAAAGGTAAAAAAATACTCAAATAAGAGCGTCATGTTCAAAACAAAAATGTATATTTGCAACATCTGGTTAGAGAAATGACCAGTGTAGTGAAAGCGTTTTTGCCACACATCCTGAAAAACGAAATCGCCAATTTCAAAATCAGAAGGATTACGGACATGACGCTCATCTGTTTTGTATATGTTGTTTAGCTTGTGCTATATCTTCATACCAGAACGGCGTGAGAGTATTGTTTTTATTCATTTCTGATTAGGCGTTTGGCGATGCCTGTTTTTCGATGAATAGCAGACAAGTCCTCACGCCTTTGCTTTTATACGAATCTAATGCTGAATTCCGGGGACTTATAAGCGTATAATAGTTGATATATTATGGCTTTACAATCACTTACCTCTATCTTTAAAAGCAATCAGTCGGTGTTAGGAACAAAGTTACAAGGATTAAAATTACCTTCTGATTCTTCACGCATTCAGGGTATTATCAATGATTATCTGAATGAAATGTTTAACAATGAGGGAGATTTTAGACAGGGGCTTACACAGTCAGAAGATTATATACTACAAGCTGCCCTTTCTTTGTTAAATGCTCAGCAGTCTATTACAAAAGAAATAACTCCGGATATTATTCTTCAAGAACCTAAGCCTAAAACACAATCACCAATAATTCAAACAGGCTTGAAGAAAGAACAATATCCCGTGACCTTGACTGGTACTGCCATAGGTGGCGGAATTGGCGGTATATTACTGGGTACATGGGGAGCAGTATTCGGAGCAATAGCAGGTACGGCGATTGTATTATATTATGCCTCTTCTGGATCGCAATCTATTTCTAAGATGCTTCCTGAGACCCTTGAAAAAACTAAAGTAGTAGAGTCTCAACTGAATGTTGACTTGTTTCTCTCCATTATAAAAAGCATTTGTGAGAGCGTTGACTCTTTGATTGATACATTCAGAGCACAAATTAATAAAGTGGTATATAAATATGAAAACCAGGAGAAACCGACATTGGAAAAAGAATACCGTTTTTTACTGGAAAGCGTGCAATCCTTGATCGGGTATAAACGTGCCCATAACGAAGATGAAAAATTCTTGCGAAAAATTCAAGAACGCATTGAAGATATAGCGGAGGTACTGGATAATTATAATTTGACTGTTGAGGACTATACAGAAGAACATAAAAACTGGTTTGATCTAATAGAAAATCCTAATACAACAAAACTTACCCAAATATTGCCTGCTATTGTAAAAGAGAATAATGTTGTATTGAAAGGAAGAATTTTTATACCGGAAATTTTAAAATAAATATGGAAACTTATGTACAATGCCCTTATTTAATGACAATTGTGGACTACTACTTGATGTTAATCAGAACGATATCTGTATCGGAGATTTATTAATAAAGTCAAATAAAAAAGATCAGGAGATATAATAATGAATACTTCAAATCAAAATATAAGAACGCACATCCTGCAAATGATAAAACAATGTTCTTCTTTTTCAAATTTAGAAGAAAGTAATAGTGTGGGATATGCTGGATTGAATCAGGATGAACTCAAAGAATTATTATACGAGACTTTTCATTCCCACTGCGGATTGGATAAAGTGGAATTTTTATCTTCAACCCCTATTAGCCAAGTAATAAATATAATAATTAGGAAAATGCCTGTTGGCATAATTAATGATAGAACATATCAAATTTCTGATGAAACCAGTTGTTCTTATTCACAATCATGTGATTTTTCTGAACCAGCCAGTCCTTTTTCCACTTCCACTACGGACAACAACATAAATATGGATAAAAGACAAATTGAATATATAGTCGGTATTGACTTGGGACATGGTGAAACTTCTGCAGCTATTTGCCCATTACAATGGGATACACCTGTTGAACAATTAGATCCAGCCAAAGACCTTGAGATGGGTGGAAATAAAAAAGTAATACCTTCTGCCATTACGGTTTTGGATAGCGGAGCAGCCTATATCGGAGACTCGGCTTTTAATCCCGAAATTCTAAAACAGGCAAATGTCAATGTTTGCTTTAAAAAGGCTCCCAAGGATATAAATGGAAAAGCAGAAAAGTTGATGATACGCTATATGCAAGAAGTATATCGTCGTATTCGTGAAAACAATTCCGCCATGTTGACTGACAATAATCATCTGATCTATATTGCAACTCCTTCCGGCTGGGATAAAACCACACAGGATTTATACCTGCAAATGGCCAAACGGGCAGGATTACCTATTGATGGACTGACTAAAGAATCCAGGGCCGCATTTGTCCGGGCCCATCATGATGTAACATCCGGAATAGGAAAAAGTATAGAAAAAGGAGCGGTTGTATTTGATATGGGATCAAGTACCTTAGATTTTACCTATATGGGGTCGGACGGGAACATAATAGACCATGGCTATGATTGCGGAGCATCATTCATCGAAAAAACGATTTTTAAGGAATGCGAAGATAAATATCCTGTTATCCACCGCTTCGAAGACAGTTACCCCCGTTTAGTACCATTTCTTCTCTTCGAGGCGCGAAAGGTTAAGGAGCAGGTCTATTTTGACCCGTCTTTAAAAGTTAAAAAGACGATAAATTTTGAGGATTTCATTGATGACGAAACCTTTGAAGACGACCGTTTCAAGATCATGTTTCAACCGGGAGAACTCAATTCCCTCCTGGAACAAACAGGCTATATAAAAGATATAGAGAACGCAGCTTATGATTTTGTTACTAACCATATCAATAACGCTCCCATTCATGGCGTTTTTTTAACCGGAGGAGCATCACGAATGGACTTTATCAAACCGCTTGTGAGCAGGTGTTGGAACATACCGGAATCGCAAATATATAAAGATCAGGATCCCTCTTTGACAATTTCCCAGGGGGTAGCCGAAGTTGCCCGTATGGATTTACGGACAGAAGGAATAGACGATGGGTTGGAAGAAACGATAGACAGACTTCAAAACAGTGATATTATTTATGATTCTTTCATAGAAAAATTTGCTTATGCCCTTTGGGACCGTATAACAGATGAAATAGGTGCTACAGCTACCGCATTTAAAGACTCGGAAGAAGACTATTCACTTTATGATTTACAAACTTCTATAACTGGCAACGTTCAACAGGGAATAAAAGAAGTAATTCCTAATATCATTTCGTTTATGCAAGAAACAATATTGGAAAATACAGGCGAGATACAACGAAAAGTGGAAAATATCATTGCTCATTACTCGAATCAGGGAATAAATATTCCCAAACCAAATCTGAATATCAGAACATTTGATGCTGGTAATATTAACTTAAATGATATTTTAAATTCTATTTCAGAAAAAATTGCTTCTGAAAGTGCCAATTGGGCGGGTGCTATTACCGGAGCAGCTATTGGTGGAGCCATTGCTATCTTGTTGGGCGGACCTCTGGCATGGCTTGTAGGCGGAGCGGCATTCCTCGGAGAGATATTTTTTGGCAAATCCGACGAAGAGAAAAAACAGGCAGCTATGCAAAAGAAGCTGGGACAGAAAGATAGGCTTAATGTTTACAATTCAATTAGTGAAGAATGGGAGAATATTCAAGAAAATATCCGCCAGTCAATTTATAAATCCATTTCACGAAATAAAGCAATAAGGCAATCTGTCAGTCAGACTACTTTTCAACTATTACAGGGCTATAAAGAGAGTTTAAAAAAGGCACGAATTTTAATTGATTAGGAATATGGAAAATCAAATGCAAACATTAGAACCGGCTGCTAAAGTATTAGCTGCCACAGCATTGTCCCAATCACTGTCTTTTTGTACAGAGCGTAAATATTTGGAGAAGATTGGAGATAAAAGTTTGAATGATATCTTTTCATTGGAAGCGATTCCTGGTACATTGAGGGAAGAAGCAGCTTGGATTGAAATCAGACAAATAGGCAAACCATTGGAAGAGTCGGCTGAAAGTTGTTTTACTGCCATACAAAAGATTCTGTACTCATGCTTTTTACCCAAAGAGACACAATTATTGTTTTTGATTGTGGGCAATGGAGTCGAAACTAAATTATATCTGGGATTACGTGCCACAGGAGAGAATATACATTCCAAAAGCATAGTCAAATACTTAAATGAGTTTATAAAAGGTACATGGCCGGGATTGCAGACTTTAATTATATCAGAAACAGATGCAAACTTGGCAAGGTTTAAGCAAGATGTATCAAATGATATTTTCGAAAATATTTATGCCTTGACCGGAATTCCATCTATGGAAGGTCAATATAAAAACCTGTACCCGGCTACGATAGACAAACTCATGGCTGGAATGAGTAAAAGTAAACACTATGCGTATCTGGTTGTTGCAGACCCTATTGAGTCAAACGATGCCGATTTCATGCTTTATCAATGCAGAGAGATGAATGGTCAAGCGGAATCATTAAAATCCATGAATGTGACAGAAAGTTTATCCAGAGGGACATCCGATTCCCATTCGACTTCCAACAGTTATACACATGGAACAAGCGAAAGTGTTCAGAAGCGGGATTTCTCAAAACTTGGAAAACTGGCATTGAAAGCTACAGGATTAGGCCTGGCCGCATCCGTGTTTCCGGCAGCAGGATCTTTACTCGACGGATTGTCCGATGCAACCGGAGCATTGTTACCTACAGCTGCAAATATGTTGGGAGCAACTGTAGGTCTGGCAGGAATAGGCAACATATTAACAGGAACAGCACCAACTAAAACGGCGGGCACATCAGAATCCACTACAAAAGGGACTACAGATACTTACGGCACCAATAAGAGTCAATCCCAAAGTCTGAGTCGAAATATAGTAAATAAGCATATTGAAGCTGTATCAGAACATTTATTCTATCATTCCAAACGATTGGAAACGGGAAAAGCCATCGGTTTATGGAAAGTTGGAACGTATCTGATGGCAGAAAAAAAATCTGATATACAAGGTGCTGCTTTGCAGTTACGTTCTATATTGAGCGGGCAAGAATCCATTTTTGAACCAATCAGGATTCACGATATATCAAATATATTGGACGAGGAAGATGACATCAGCGACAAGACCTTGAGAGAAATGAGCTTGGGGCATTTAAGCGCACCAACTTTAATGATAAACACCCGAAATGGAAAGCGTTTTGATCATCCGTTGGGAGAACACTATAAAGAGTTAAAAACTGTCCTTACAACGAAAGAATTATCTTATCTTATTAATTTCCCGCTTCGTTCTGTACCCGGAATCAGTGTGATTGACAGTTCACCGGAGTTTAGTCTGAATCAACTTGAAACAATACCAGAAGAAAATAGCATTGATTTTGGAAAGTTATTGTATGGAGGTTCTGAAACAGAAATTACTTATAAACTCCCGGTAAATTTACTGTCTAAGCATACTTTACTATCGGGAATTAATGGAACAGGTAAAACAAATACAGTACAGGCCATCTTAAACAAACTTTCCGAGAAAGTTCCTTTTTTGGTTATTGAACCTGCAAAGACAGAATATATAGATTGGGCTATTGAATATAACAAGCGTCATCCGGATAATGTTATATCCATATTCATTCCCGGATGTAAATCTTATAAGGATAAAACGAATAGGCAAGATATAAAAATAGCTCCATTGAAACTTAATCCTTTCGATATTGTTTGGCTGGAAAAAGAACAGGAATCTAACGTATTGACCCATATAGATCGACTGAAATCAACTTTTGCCGCAGCATTTCCCATGTACGACATTTTACCCGTACTTATGGAAGATCTGATCTATACAGTATATCAGAACAATACAACGGACTGGTTGACTAAAGAACCTGTATTTGGCAGAACACTTCCTCCGACATTAAACAGTATGAGTCTTGCCGTGAATGAGGTTATTGCTAACCGACAGTACGAGGAACGGGTGGAACGCAATATGAAAGCTTGCCTTAACACGCGTATTGACAGTTTGAAACGTGGTTGGAAGGGGGAGATGCTGAATACCATATATTCTACTCCTTGGAGTGAACTGTTTGAAAAGCCATGTGTCATAAACCTTTCGTATGTGGGAGATGATACAGATAAGTCATTCTTTATGGCGTTGATTCTGCAATTCCTGTATGAATATTGTACAGCCAAAGCTGAATTGGGATTAATAGACTTCAATGACAATGGCTGTAAGCATCTGACTGTGGTCGAAGAAGCCCATCGCGTTATGATGAAATGCGATAATCCGGAGCTACCTCAATATAAATCAGCCATGATGTTCAGCAACATGCTTTCAGAAATACGTGCTTATGGTGAAGGAATGTTACTTGTCGACCAAGTTCCGACCCGTCTGATTCCCGATGCTATAAAGAATACCAATATCAAGATTACTCACCGCCTTGTTGCAGAAGATGACTGCAAGGCTATAGGTGAAGCAATGGGAATAAATAAGGAGCAACGTAAAATTATTCCTAAGCTTTTAGTGGGACAGTGTATCATTTCAACTGCTCTGTCAACAGACGAACATTGGATTAAAGTTAAAAAAGTCAAGTAATTGAATATGATAGAAGAATATGATGAGATAAGAGAGGTTACCAATCCGGCTAAAAAGGAGGACTTGTCTGAATTGACTAAACTACAAACCGAATATCTGAAAGAGCTAAATATTCCTTCAGATGTTTGGGAAGGTATGTCTAAAGAAGCACAATCCCAACAATTAGGCTTTATATTGGAACGTTTCAATGAAATTGATATTTTTCAACAGATTGATAGAGAAGCCATTTTTTCAGAAATATATTCCTCAAAAATAGTAGAGGCATATAAACTGTTGGAAGCACCACAGGATTATATCCAAATAGAACAGATTGCTGATATGTTTTCTGAATGCGAGGAGCTCAGATATGAGAACTGGCGAAACCTAGATTTGTCAGAGAAAGTAAATATATTGAATAATTTAGAGATAGAGATCGCAGGGATAGAACATAGGCAACCATGTCCAATTAGAGCTTTGAAAATGCCTTCGCACCAATTCGGTGGATACAGTCCCGATTCCAAAAGTATTGATATAAATGCATCTTACATAGAACAATCGGGATATGATCACAATATGTTCATGGAAGTTTTGGACACATTGGTTCATGAAGGAAGACATGCTTATCAAGATTATAATGTGAATGTCTATGAAATACATCCGCGTCATAGTGAAGTTGCAAGTTGGGCAGAGACAATGGAGGGTGGTAAATGGGGGTATCATGGTGATACAAGTACTGTACTCGGACAACGTTTGTATGAACAGCAATCTATTGAAATAGATGCACGTAACTTCGCTATGGACATATTGGACAAGTTTGAACAAAAACAAATAGCATGATGGAAAAGGATTATATATATAATGTATTGCTGGAAAGAGGATATAATACTTATACAGCCCGTTTGGTTACCGAAGAATTATTAAAATTACACAAACCTCTTAGTGAGTATCTGACATACTGGCTTGGCAATGAATCACATAGAAAAGATTTTATAATCAATGGCTATTCTATTTTTCAATTACAAATGGAACGTCAAATGACTTATCCAGCGGCCTTATTGACAATGGAATGGCTGATTAATGAACCGAAAATAGCTCTCAAAAGTCTAAAACGTAAAATCAGATAATTAACAATAAAATTGAAGTAACTATGGCGACTTTTGTTTTAACAGCCCGACATGATATTGACAGATTGGGAGGGTTACATATTGACAGGGGACAACAATACACGATCAACATTAATATGATGGGAATAACTCCTTATAATTTATTCAACAATAGCAGATGTAGGGACGCCCTCATACAACAATTCCGTATGAATGGGATAGACGTACCAAGTAGTGACACCGGAATATATAGCAAAGGAACTTGGGATATCAAAATGCTATGACACCCCTGTTCATTGAGAATAAACTACCAAAGTAATCACTCCAGTTTCTGCGAATATCATGTTCAGAGGAAAAACATTTTTTAGGTGTACCCAATGTGGTAAAATTTTCGTAGCAACAGATATTGAGTATGGTGCTACTATCTATTCTTGTCCTCAACCTTGTAAACGTTGTGGTGGTATAAGAACTTTGCCGGTTTTGCATACCATATTCATTTCTGTTTATGAAAAGCTCTGGGAAAACATGAAAAAAAAGAATTAGATACGCATTCTTGAGATATTCATAAGCCGTAAACAAAAAAGAAACAATGGTCAGAAAAAAAACGATTTATAAGGTAATTAAATATGGCATGATTATTATTGCATGCATTATTGCGTTTAAAACAATATTTCATGATTTTAAACTGGAATATCTTATATCCTGGAATGCTTTCAGCAACTGGTGGATAGACACGTATGTCGGTCTTTTTAAAATGATACTCTCTATTATTTTAGGTATAACTCTCATTTGGGGTATTGGATGGCTTTTTGGAAATGGTTGCATGCATTTTTCATTTTTATTTTCAGATATAATCCAGAATCATAGATACTTTCATGAACTATGGAGGAGCGAGAATACAATTACTCAATTTGAAGAAGTGTGAATTGAAGAATATCGTTAAGAGTGTGCTGGAAACATGATTGGTAAAAAACTGGATTATTATAACCGGAAGTTTAATAAAAAACAATTATGAAAATAGACAAGGATGATCTTTATATATATGGTTTGATAAGTGGTTTGATAATATGCAGTCCATTTTTGGGTGTTTATTATGGTGCCAAATGGATTTATAGTCATACTCCTCAAAAAGTTAAAGAAAAGAAAGAACGAGATCTAAAAATTCATGAACTGGAAGAAAAATTAGGTCTTATAGGAAGAGACAATAAGGCTCTTTATTATGATCCTCATTATTATAGAAATCGGAACGAGAATAGAAATGATTATTTAGTAGATTTGAAGAGGAAAGTGGATTGTAATTATAATAGTCCTGATATAATAACTGTTATAGTAGAGAGTACATTTGGCTATTCTAGTTTTGATGAGGATTCTGAATGTAGCACCTTAATCATGGTACATAAAGATTATTATAATGTATCCCAAAAGAAAAATTGGAGAGCCGACATTTATTTTAGCTTTAATGTTTTGAGTAGCACATTCAATATATTAAGTACATTATCCGAATGTGGTAAATACAGTAGCTACTATGTTATTTCTATTCCTGGTAAATATCAACGTAAAGAAGTTATATGCGGGACTGGTAAATTTGCAAAAGTCATAAATGATTTCAAAAAGGTCTATAAAAAATAGAACAAAGAATCAAATCAAAATACCATTTCATGTCTGATATATGAATTGCGTTATTCATCAGTATAATATTATAATAACGTACTAAGAGATAAAAAATCTTGGTGCGTTTTTCTTTTTTTCTTCTCACTCAAAAAATGACAAAACACTCTTAGTATCCCGCCAATTCCTAACTAATGATGAAAAAACGGCAAACAACATATCTAAAATGTGGAATATTATGAATTTATTCTTTGGTGGTCCCCCGGAGGAATCACTGAAGCGTCAGGTTGGAAAGAAGGCTTCTTGTCCTGATGTCAGCGAAAAAACTGGAAGTAAGCATAACGGGAAGTACGAACAGGATATTACAGCACTTAGGGAGAAGTTCGGAAACTCTTTTATAACCGGACTCTGTGTTCGGATCACACTGAAGGAAGCACTAGGGATGATGCCACGTAACCGAAAAAGGGTTGACGCATATGACGGGCTGACCAGGTATCTGCAAGAAGAGTATGGAATTACATTAACCATTTATTCACAAAAAACTAAACCAAACGACCATGAAAAAGATTATTTATAAAGGTACGATAGAAGAGAATGACTATAACCGTGTGAAAGACATAGACAGCGAGAACTATATAACCCCGAACGGAAAAACGGTCCTGCCGAAATTAACACAGATGCCGTTACGGGATCTCGCTATCCTAAGTTTCACCAATGAGAACGAACTGAAGAAATACTATACAGGCAGGGAGGAATACTTTCCGTATTCCATAGTAGAATTAATGCTCGATACAAGGATACAGGCCAGAAACTTGAGCAGACACAAAGTCAGCAGTTTTGAGGATGCATTGTATCTGCTTTACACCTATTCAGAGGAGATACC